>ENA-ORXT01000120-ORXT01000120.1-marine-metagenome-genome-assembly--contig:-NODE-120-length-128037-cov-8.937152_pt1 | contig 128037 bp, 90 predicted proteins | sample MGYA00237868_ERZ511482 | MGnify/ENA metagenome assembly ERZ511482 | reverse complement strand
TGGACGGTGAGAGATGGTTCTGGTAACACCGCGACATGTACGCAGACCGTTACCGTAATAGATAATATAGACCCGACCTTCGTGGACTGTGCCGAGGATATTTCGGTTAATGTAGATCCAGAGCAATGTAACACGGCTACTGCCAATATCGATCTGGGAACTCCGAGCGTCGATGACAACTGTACCGAGACCACCATTACCAATGATGCTCCGGATACCTTCCCGTTGGGAGACACTACGGTGACCTGGACGGTGAGAGATGGTTCTGGTAACACCGCGACATGTACGCAGACCGTTACCGTAATAGATAATATAGACCCGACGTTTGTGGAGACGCCTCCTACTGATGAGACTTTTGAATGTGATAAAGTTCCTGATGCAGCAATATTAACAGCAAGTGACTCTTGTGGTGAAGTAGAGGTTATTTTTACGGAAACAAGAACTGATGGTAATTGCGAATCTAATTACACGTTAGAACGTAAATGGATAGCAACAGACCCAAGTGGTTTAACAACGACGCATATCCAAACAATAACAGTTCAAGATACAACAGCTCCAGAGCCTTCAATTACTATTGAACCATCTATAGTTGTAAGTTGTGAAAACGTACCTGATGTACCAACTATTGAATTTACTGACAACTGCTCATCTGAAGTCGATGTGGTATTTGAAGAAACGAGTTCTTTTGATGAAAATAACCCATCAGATTATAGAATTACAAGAATTTGGAGAGTAAATGACACATGTGATAACAGACAAACTTTTTCTCAAATAATTTCAGTTACTTTGAATGATTTTGTTACAGAGGTTAATGAAAGAGCTTGTTCTGATGATGGTACAATTGATTTAAACGATTATTTACAGAGCGACCAATCTGGTGGGACTTGGGAGATAATTGAAGGTAATGCCACCTTGGACGATAGTCTCTTTAATCCAGAAAACTTAGTATTAGGTAACTATAAGTTCACATATACTATTGCTGATAATGGTTGTTTATATACTACTGAAGTAACTTTGGAGATTCATGATGAATGTATTGTTTTTCCATGTGGTCGAGAAAATATTATTATCTCTAAAGTGGTTACTCCAAACGGAGATATTTATAATGAATTCTTTAAAATTTCAGGTGTAGAAACATGTGATTTTGTTTTTGAATTACAAATATTTAATCGTTGGGGTGCAAAAATTTATGATAATTCAGATTACCAAAATGATTGGAATGGATTTGCGCATAATTCGTCAGTTGGAAAAGCAGAAACAGTTCCAAATGGTACTTATTACTATATAATCAATATAAAAGATAGTGGATTAGAACCTATCGCTAAAGCATTTTACGTAGGTACTAAATAAATCTAAAAGACTATGAAGTTATTAAAATTAAACATAATTATTTTTGTACTAGCTAATTGTTGTATTGGAATGGCTCAACAGCTTCCTCAATTTACGCAGTATATGTACAATACAATTTCTATAAACCCTGCTTATGCTGGTAGTAGAGAAACTTTTAGTGCTGTAGGTTTGCATCGAAGCCAATGGGTTGGTTTAGATGGCGGTCCAACAACACAAACACTTTCTGTTCATACTCCGTTAAGAAATGATAGAATCGGTATAGGTTTATCATTTATTAATGATGAATTAGGTTATGAAAATTTCTCATATTTATACGGAGATTTTTCATACACCTTACCTGTAGGAGAGAAATCTAAATTAGCTTTTGGTATTAAAGGTGGCTTTACCCAATATAGCTTAGATCAATCGTTATTAGACGATACTAGTGACCCTAGTTTGAATAATGGTGTTAATGATCCTTTTTTCGATGATGTATCAAATAGATGGAGTCCTAACGTTGGTTTAGGTATTTATTATCACACAAATCGTTGGTACCTCGGTCTCTCTGCACCTAGAATATTGAATACCGATTACAACAATGGAAGACAAGGGGCTATAGATTTTATAGCACTAGAACGCGTTAGTTACTATTTTACTGGTGGCTATGTATTTGATTTAAGCGAAATTATAAAGTTTAAACCTGCCTTATTACTTAAAGCTACAAATGGTGCTCCCCTATCTTTCGATATTACTGCAAACTTCTTATTTGACGAAAAGCTCTGGCTTGGCGCATCTTATAGAATTAATGAATCTGCAGCAGCTTTAGGTTTTATTGCAGATTTTCAAATATCTAAAGAAGTAAGGATTGGTTATGCTTACGAATATCCAATATCAGAATTGAGAGCGTATACAAGTGGTACACATGAAATATTATTGATGTATGAATTATTTAAAAGTAAACGTATTAAATCCCCAAGGTATTTCTAATTTAAATTAATATGAAAACAAATTTTTTTATACTATTATTATTTTTTTGTACGAGTAATATATTTGCTCAAAAAAAACTAGCTGATAAATTTTTTAAAAACTATGGCTATGCTAAGGCTACTGAATTTTATGAAAAAGCATTTGAAGATGGTGATGACAGTGCCCATGTATTAACACGTTTGGGAGACTGTTATTACAACAATTCGAACTCAGAAAAAGCGGCTTATTGGTATCAAAAGGCTTTAACTAAGTATGATTTAGATACAGAACATCTGTTTAGATACATTCAATCATTAAAAAGTATTGGTAATTATACTGAAGCCGATATTTGGACCAAACAATTTATAGAAGTTCAAAATGATGATAGTAGAATTATAGATTATGATTCTGATAATCTATTAAAATATAATCAACTAAACACTATAGACGAAGATTTATCAATAAAAATAGAAAACCTATCTATTAATTCTGAATTTTCAGATTTTGGTTCCTTCATACATAATAACAAATTATACTTTGCGTCTGCAAAAGGTGTTGACAAAACAAAAAAATATGGTTGGAACAAAGAACCTTTTTTAGATTTATTTCAAGTTTCTGTAAAAGAAAAAGATTTTGACCTAGAATTTGGAGAGATTGAATTAATTAAATCCCCAAAAATAAATTCTGATTACCATGAGTCAACTGTTGCTATTACTAACAATGGTAATACAATGTATTTTACCAGAGATAATGTTACCAGAAAAAACAAATTAAATTTTGATAAAAAAGGAACGACACATTTAAAAATATACAAAGCAACATTTATTGATGAAAACTGGCAGAATATCAAGGAATTACCTATTAATGATGATGTATACTCAACAGGTCATCCTACTTTAAGTCCTGATAACAAAAAACTATTTTTTGTTTCAGACAGAGAGGGTGGCATTGGGCAAACAGATATTTATGAAGTAGATATTCTTGACAATGATAAATACAGTAAACCCAGAAATTTAGGTGCTAAAATAAATACACAAGGACGGGAAATGTTTCCTTTTATTAGCAAGGATAGTACATTTTATTTTTCTTCGGATGGGCGATTAAATTTAGGTTTATTAGATATTTTTAAATCTAATTTTATTAAAGACAGTTTATCAGAACCAGAAAATCTTGGTGCGCCTTACAATAGTGGTTATGATGATTTTGGGTATTATTCAGATTCATCACATGATAATAATAGAAGCTATTTATCTTCTAATAGACCAAATGGAAAAGGAAATGATGATATTTATACCGTATATACTAAAATATGTTCTCAAAAAGCTAAGGGCGTTGTTAGAGATAAGAAAAGCAATCAACCCCTAAGCAATGTTTCAGTAAAATTAATTGATGCAACAGGAAAAATTCTTGAAGAAATCACAACTACTGATAACGGTGCATATGAATTTATTGTTAAATGTGAAAAAAAATATACTATTACAGCAAAACTTATAGCTTATAGCGAAGACCAAGTACAAATTAATACAGATGACGAAAATGGAGTTGTAACTGAGCAAGATTTATTTCTAGAATCGTTAATACAAGGAAACCAAATTGTAATAAAACCAATATTTTTTGATTTTAATAGATGGAATATTAGAACAGATGCAGAATATGAATTAGAAAATATTGTTGATGTATTAAGGATTAATCCAACTATGGTGATTAAAATTGAATCCCATACAGATAGTAGAGGTAGAGATAATTATAATATGAGACTGTCTGATAAAAGAGCTAAATCAACCAGGGATTATATTTTCTCTAGAGGCATTACTCCAGATAGGATAGAAAGCGCTGTCGGTTATGGTGAAAGCCAATTATTAAACAAATGTTCAAATGGTGTTAGATGTACCGAAGAACAACATCAATTAAACCGAAGATCATATTTTTACATTTTAAAAAGATAATAGTATTATATATTTAAAATATTAGTAAAGCTTTAGTCAGTAGTTTTTTATGGGTAAATAAAATAAAAACGGATAATAACATATTATTTCTTTAAAATTCATATTTTAACTGTTAATCGAATTTTTATGTGATTTACCATATATATTTGATGAACTAACTACATATATGTTTTTTTGTAGTACCTACTATAAATTTAAAATATATGACCCCGAATCAAATTTCAAAAGTAAATAACTCATTATTAAAGTCTAGCACCTCTCCCTCTCAATTTACTTCCTCAAAAATAAATATACTTGCAGTCAATAATTAACATTTTTGTTATTGTAAATCATTACTACGTATTAGTTTCAATAAAAAATATGCTATTAAGATTAGATAAATTATGATAAACAAAATGACTTTATTGTTTTACAGTTTTTCTGTCTTGTGCAGTTTTACAGTTTTTATTAATTGCTATTTACTCCAAGCAAAAAGTAAATTCATACTAGGAATAGTTAATTTTATTGATTCGTATAAAATATATCAAAATAGTGAAGATATTTCAATTTCATCAAAGTCGCATATAAACATAAAAAACAAAAATATTAATTAGTTAATTATTTAAAGGCTTATGAAGACCTCTACTTGTAATATGAATAACCGTTATATAGTTTTAATTATAATCTTTTTAATAAGTACATTAAGTCACGCCCAACTAAAAAAAGGTTTTGAACCTCGATTTAATGAATCTGTTAATGGTGATTTTGCTATGATAGCCAACAATATGGTGTCGGTAAACCCAATTATGCCTTATAATGATGAAGGTAATAATGATGGCATTAATCTCGTCTATGTTGATATTGATGGAAACACAGGTATAGGCGCAAATACCTTCAACTCCAGTAGTGCTGAATTTAAAAACCCTGTTACAAACTTACCAAGTACTAATTGTTTAACAATTAAAAGAGTGCTTTTATATTGGGCTGCAGCAGATAAAGAACCAGACGATAATGATATTAGCTCTGAAAACCAACCAGATTGGGATTTTAATGATATAAAACTAATGTTACCCGGTCAAACAAATTATGTTGATTATGAAGCAGATGAAGTCCTTTACAGAGGTCGTGATGATAATGGTGATGGAATTGCTGATGACCATTTTGCAAATGACCCTTATGTTTGCGTAAAAGATATTACAACTTTTGTTAATAACAATTTACCTATAAATGGTGGGAATGCTTATGGAGTTTATCAAGTAGCGAATGTAGAATGTAAAACAGGTCAACTAGTTGAACATGACGCTCTTTTTAATACGGGTGTATCAGGAGGATGGCAAATTGTTTTTGTTTATGAAAGTCCCTTATTAATCAAGAAAAACGTTAGTATATATGATGGTTATATCCATGTATCTAGTACAGGATTACCTCAATATGGAATTACTATTGATAATTTCCAAACAGTACCTGCGCCACAGGCAGTAAATGTTAAAATTCTTATGGGTTCACTTGAGGGTGACAGAGGTCGAGTTGGTGATAGGCTAGAGATAGAAAATGCATTAAATACATTTGTTCCTATAACAACAGATCCTGTTTCCCCAATAAGACCACTTAATAATTTTTTCAACAGTCGTATTACTATAGATAATAATAACTTTTTAGATAGAATTCCAGCAAGTGAAAACACCTTGGGTTTTGATGCAGCTATTTTTGATCTATCAAACCCTAATAATTCAATTATCCAAAATGATCAAACCTCTGCTAATTTTAGATTAACAACAACCATAGAAACTTACGGTATGTTTTTATTGGGGCTTTCTGTTGATGTTTTTGAGCCGGATCTTGGTCCTATTGAAGTGTTAACAAACGCAGCAAGTACGCCTCAGTCACCTGGAACAATTATTAACGCAGATTTTACTGTTGAAAATAAGGGTAATGACAATGCTGTAAATGTAACAATATCCTCAACCCTTCCCCCACAAATTGAAGTAAATGACTTCGCAGGATTATTATTAACATTACCAACAGGAGTTAATGCAACATATATAGGAAATGTTTTAACTTTTACAGTAGATGATCAATACGTAGAAGTTGGAGACTCTCCTATAGACGTAGATTTTGATCTTATAATTAAAGATGAATGTTATTTTTTAAATGATAATTGTGACGATTTATCTTTTGGTTTGGAATTTATAGCAACTTACAGCGGAGCTACTAACCCCGAGGTTCAATCTACAAATAGCTCATCCGATTTGGATGCCTGTGGTGTAGGTAATGACCAAGAAACTATTATTACCGTTATTCAACCTACAGGGCCAATTATAAATGCTCCAACTAATGAGACTATTTCTTCATGTTCATTCAATAGTCAAACAGAAGCTAATACTGCATTTACAGATTGGTTAAATCAATTTAGTGTTGGAGGTAGTTGTAATATTAATGGCCAATTTGACCAAACTTATACTGCTCCAAATTTTTGTGGTGGATCTGTAACAGTTATATATGAAGTTACAGATTTGTGTACTCCACTAGCATCAGAAACTAGAATTTTTGAGATAGCCGCACCAATAGCGATTTCATATACTGCACCTGCCGATGAAACCTCAGATGCCTGTAATTATAACGATCAAAATGCTCTTAATACCGCTTTTAACAGTTGGGTAACCTCACAAACCGCTGCTTTTGCAATTGCCAATGGTTGTTCGCCTTCAATTTCTAATGATAGTGCTACGGCTTCTATTCCTGTGCTATGTGATGGTGGCATAACTACAATTACTTGGACGATTAATGATATTTGTCAAACAACACTTACGGAAACTGCTGACTTTACGGTTACTGCTCCTACAGCTATTACTTATACCGCGCCTGCTGATGTTACTTCAGATGCTTGTGAATATACCGATCAAAATGCTCTTGATACCGCTTTTAACAATTGGGTAACTACACAAAATGCTGCTTTTGCTATTGCCAATGGATGTTCACCTGTAATTTCAAATAACAGTGCTACGGCTTCTATTCCTGTGCTATGTGATGGTGGCGTAAGTACTGTTACTTGGATGATTAATGATCTTTGTGAAACATTTACGGAAACTGCTGAATTTAGGGTTACTGCTCCTACAGCTATTAATTTACCTTCTAATGAAACAAACACAGTAAACTGCATTGCCGATGCTACCGAAACATTTATAATACCTGCAGTAAACGATGCCTGTGGAAATCCGATAATACCTTCTGCTCCTGTAATTGTAGAGAGTCCTATTATTTTAGATTGTGAAGGTACTAGAACTTATACGTACACGTATTCAGATTGTGCTGGTAACTCCGCAGAATGGGAATATGTATATACTATTGAAATACCAACTTTTACTATTACAGATGCCAACGGAGAGGCAACAGTAAATTGTGTTGCCGATGCTACTGAAACATTTACATTACCTTCAATAATCGACGCCTGCGGAAACCCGATAACACCTTCCGCTGCTGTAATTGTTGATAGCCCTAATACTTTAGATTGTGAAGGTACTAGAACTTATACATACACGTATTCAGATTGTGCTGGTAACTCCGCAGAATGGGAATATGTATATACTATTGATTTAATGTCGTTTGTATTACCTGGTAACACAACTGAAACCGTAGATAACATTGATGATGCTACAGAACCAACTCCACCTAACGTTTTAGATAATTGCGGAAATACCATTACTCCTTCTGCTCCAAGTAAATCTGAAACTCCAGATTGCCAAGGATCTGTTGTTTACACTTTTACTTATGTGGATTGTTCTGGGAACTCTGCTGATTGGTCTTATACATATACTATTGAATTAGCTCCATTTTCAGTACCGCCTAGTGAAAGTAGTATTGTAGAATGTATTGCCGATGCCACGCCCCCGGCTCCACCATCAGTTCTTGATGCCAATGGTGATGAAATTACTCCCGTTGTGACTTCCAATGAAGACCCTGCTTGTGAAGGCGATAAAATTTACACGTTCACCTACACGGATTGTGCAGGTAATTCTGGTGTTTGGGAATATACATATACGATTAATATTACAACACTTCCTGTCGTACCGACTAATGCAAGCTCTACTGTAGAATGCCTTACGGATGCAGTACAGCCCATTGCTCCTGAAATAACAGATGTGTGCGGTAATATCATTATTCCTGTAGCTACTGAAAATGCAGATCCTGTTTGTGAGGGTGATAAAATTTATACGTTCACGTATTTAGATTGTGCTGGGAATATTTCAGTATATACATACACCTATACCATCGATATTACGTCAAACATTATTGTTCCTGATAATGATGGTTCTACTGTAGAATGTCTCGCAAATGCGACACAACCTTCCGCCCCTGTTGTAACAGATGTTTGTGGTAACGAAATTACACCTGAAATCACTGAAAATGAAGACCCTGATTGCGAAGGTGAAAAAATATATACATTTACCTATACAGATTGTACGGGTAACGAAGCTGTATATACCTATAGATATACTATCGATATAACTACAGGTCCTACAGTACCTGCTAATGATGGTTCTACTGTACAATGTGTTGCAGACGCAATACAACCAACTCCTCCTATAATTACAGATATTTGTGGTAGTAATATAATACCAGTGATTACCGAGAGTGCAGACCCTACTTGTGAAGGCGAAAAGATTTACACATTTACTTTTACCGATTGTACAGGTAATGAATCTGTATACATCTACACTTACACTATAGATTTAACACCATTTATTTTACCAGCTAATGGTATACAAGCTATAGATAATTTGGAAGATGTAGAAGAACCTACACCTCCTAACGTTACTGATAATTGTGGAAATATAATAACACCTTCTGCACCTCTTAAATCAGAAACTCCAGATTGCCAAGGATCTGTTATTTATACTTTTACCTATACAGATTGTGCTGGTAATTCTGCTGATTGGTCTTATAGTTTCTCTATTGAATTAGCACCTTTTTCGGTTCCTTCCAACGAGGGAAGCAACATAGAGTGTATTGCAGATGCTATAGCGCCAGAGCCGCCAACAATTCTTGATGCAAATGGAGACTTAATAGTACCTGTTATGACAGAAAGTCCAGACCCTGCTTGTGAAGGTAATAAGGTCTTTTCATTTACCTATACAGATTGTGCTGGAAATTCTGGTGTTTGGGAATATACCTATACCATTAACTTGATAACACTTCCAAATGTTCCAACTGATGCTTTTTCTTCAGTAGAATGTCTTGCAGATGCATCTCAACCAGTTTCACCAGTAGTTACAGACTTTTGTGGTAATAATATTGTTCCTGTTATTACTGAAAATGAAGATCCTATTTGTGGAGGTGAAAAAGTTTACACATTCACTTATATTGATTGTACTGGTAATGAATCTATATATATTTACACCTATACTATCGATATAGTAACAACTCCAATTGTTCCTGAAAGTACTGGATCTACTGTAGAATGTCTTGCAAATGCGACACAGCCTATAGCCCCTGTTGTAACAGATGTTTGTGGTAACGAAATCACACCTGTGGTTACTGAAAATGCAGACCCTATTTGTGAAGGTGAAAAAATATTTACATATACATATACAGACTGTAAGGGTAATGATTCGATTTATATTTACACCTATACTATAGATGTAACTTCGGGGCCTTTAGTACCTGCTAATTCAGGTTCTATTGTAGAGTGTGTTGCAGATGCCACACAACCTAATATACCCGTTGTAACAGATATTTGTGGAAATAATATGTCCCCAATAATTACTGAAAGTGAAGACCCTGGTTGTGAAGGAGAGAAGATTTACACATTCACTTATACTGATTGCTCAGGTAATGTGTCTGAATATATTTATACCTATGAGGTAAAAGACACAACACGTCCTGTTTTAATTTTACCAGATAACGTTTCAGCAGAATGTAGTGGGGATTTAACACCAATATCTTTTGGCGAAGCAACAGCAATTGACAATTGTGACCCAAATCCAATAGTTACCTTTATTGATGAAACCACTGAAGGAGCTTGTGCTGGTAGTTTTTCGATAACACGAACATGGACAGCAATTGATGCTTGTGGAAATTCGGTGAGTGCCAATCAAGTTATCTCAGCATCTGATATAACACCTCCAGAATTTGACCAAACAGAATTACCAAGAGACATAGTTGTTGCATGTGATGCCATTCCCGAGGCAGACACATTAACAGCAACTGATAATTGTGGAGATGCAATTGTTACAGTGGAAGATGAAAAAATTACTGGAACTTGTCCAAATAATTATAACATTGAACGATCTTATATTGCAACTGATGAATGTGGAACTACAACCATACATTTACAAACTATAAGAGTTCAAGATATTACACCTCCAACATTTGTTGAAACATTACCAAATATCAATATTGTAGTACAATGTGATAATATTCCCGATGCAGAAATTTTAACAGCAACTGATAATTGTGGAGATGCAGTTGTGTCCGTTAGAGATGTTAGAACAAATGGAGATTGTCCTAACAACTATAATATTGCACGAACTTGGGTAGCTACTGATGCCTGTGGATTAACAACGGCACACACTCAGAATATAATCGTTCAAGATACTACACCTCCTGAATTTGTTGAAACTTTACCAACAGATACTACTGTGGAATGTAACGCGATACCTGAAGCTCAAATTTTAACCGCTACCGATAATTGTAGTGATGCCAAAGTAACCGTAAGCGATATAAGAACTAATGGAGACTGTATTTCAAACTATACAATTGCAAGAACGTGGGAAGCAAAGGACGAATGCGGATTAATAGAAACACATACTCAAATTATAACAGTATTAGATACTACGGCACCAGTTCCAACCTCCTCTTTTGAATCTATTTTAGATGTAAGTTGTGCTGATATACCTGAGATACCTGAATTAGAGTTTATAGATGAATGTTCTACTGATGTTGATTTAGTATTTAGTGAAACAAATTCATTTGACGAAAATATTATTGCCGATTATCAAATTGTAAGATCATGGAGAGTAAGTGATGTATGTGATAATGAAGAAGTTTACACGCAAACTCTAAATGTATCTCTTGATGAAAGATTAAACGACGTTAATGCTGAAGACATCTGTTTTGATAATGGTGTTGTAAATCTTGATGACTTTTTAGCAGAAGATGTTTATGGTGGTACTTGGGAAATTGTAGAAGGTAATCCAGTAGCAACTGTAACAGGTAGCATTTTCGACCCCACTAATTTAGGAGATGCTTATTCACCGTCTTTCAATCCAAATACCGAAGGAATTCGATATGTATTGAGATATACAGGCTTCCAAGATGGATGTTTAAATGTCACTGATGTAATTATGGTTGTTGATGCCAAATGTAAAGTATTACCTTGTGGTGATAAAGATATTAGTATATCAACCGCCTTAACACCAAACGGAGATAGTTTTAACAAAACATTTGACATTGAAGGGATAACCCTGTGTGGTTATACAGCCGAAGTGAAAATTTTTAACCGATGGGGAGCCATAGTTTATGATTCAAAAAGTTATACTTTAGGAAGCGAAAGAGAAGGGAGTGCATTTAGTTCAGATTCAGGATTTGGTAAATGGGATGGTACATCGCCAAAATCTTCTATCGGAAATAATGGAAAACTGCCTAATGGAACATATTATTACATTATAAAATTAGTCAATCCTATTTCAGGAGAACTTGAATTAGACCCTATAACAGGACCTGTTTACTTAGGAACCAAATAATAACTTAACCTATGAAATTTTTAAAATATAATATAATCGCTATTGCCTTATTAAGCTGTACGGTTGGAATTGCGCAACAATTGCCCCAATTTACACAATATATGTACAATACAATCTCTATAAATCCTGCTTATGCTGGTAGCAGAGAGGTTTTAAGTATTGTAGGCTTACATAGAAGCCAATGGGTTGGTTTCAAAGGGGGGCCAATAACTCAAACACTATCTGTACACACTCCGCTTAGAAACAATAGAATAGGTTTAGGTTTATCATTTATTGAAGATGATTTAGGCCCACAAAATTTCACCTATGTATATGGTGATTTTTCATATAGAATACCTACAGGAACCGTCGGGAAATTAGCATTTGGTTTAAAGGCAGGACTTACTCAATTTAGTTTTGACAGTAATTTTCGAACAGACGAAGACAATCAAAATGATCCTCTAATTTTTGGTACAGAAGATAGGTGGGCACCAAATATTGGTGCTGGTGTATATTGGAGTACAGACAGAATATATGCTAGTTTATCGGCTCCAAGAATATTGAATAATGATGCCAACAATGTAAATGATTTTGAAGCGTTAGACCGTATTAGTTATTATTTTACAGCTGGTGGCGTAATAGATATATCGAAAAACATTAAATTTAAGCCAGCGGCATTAATCAAGGCCACAAATGGTGCACCAGTGTCGTACGATTTGACTGGAAATTTTCTGTTTAATGAAAAAATTTGGTTTGGCGCTTCATATAGAATTAACGAACAAACAGCAGCTATCGGTGGAATTATAGATTTTCAACTATCAAGACAATTACGAATTGGTTACGCCTATGAAAAACCAATATCTGAAATTGCCGATTATACGTCAGGAACACATGAAATACTGCTTATGTATGAGTTTAAATTCTTAAGTTCTAAATTAAAATCACCTAGATATTTCTAAGACTAATTTCACTATGAATACAAAAAATTACATATTAGTTTGTATTGTATTAATGTTAAGTTTCTCAATGTTTCCTCAACAAAAAAAACAAAGAAAAGCAGATACATTATTCAATAATTTTTCTTTTGTAAAAGCAGCAAAACTTTATAAAGAACTTGTTCAAAATAATTATAATCGAAATTATGCTACAAGAAAACTTGCAGATAGTTATGCTTTTTTAAGAGATCCAAGAAATGCCTCTAGATATTATAAAAGTGTTGTAAAACAAAAAGATGTGCCTGTAGAGTATTACTATAAATATGCACAATCACTGCGTGGCATGAAAAAATACGACGAATCCCAAATATGGATTAAGCGTTATAAAGATTCTGGAGGTGTTGCAGATACTAACGATTTTTCAAAAAATATAAATTTTATAACAAGTGTTTTTGGAGCAAAACAACAATATTTTTTAGATCGTGTTCGCTTTAATTCTAAGTATAGTGATTTTGGTGCTTTTGAGCATGACGGAAAAGTATATTTTGCTTCTGCTCGTGATGAAGGCGTTGCTGTAAAACGTTTATACGGATGGGATGAACAACCTTTTTTAGACATTTACGTTGCTAAGGCTGGTTCTAGAAGAAATGTAGACTATACAGCAAAAGTAAAGGGTGATGTTAATTCTATTTATCATGATGGCCCTGTGACTATTACTAAAGATGGGAAAACCATGTATTTTTCAAGAAATAATTTTAAAGATAATATTGAATTAAAGGATAAAAATGGATTGACAAATATGAAAATTTATCGTGCAACTTTTGTTGATAGTATTTGGACAAACATAAAAGACCTTCCTATTAACGGTGATGAATTTTCAACCCAGCATGCGGCTTTAAATACAGATGAAACAAAATTATATTTCTCCTCTGACAGACCTGGAACATATGGCGGATCAGATATTTGGTCTGTTGATATTGCTGCAGATGGTTCTTTAGGAGTTATTGAAAATCTAGGAAATATCATTAACACAAAAAGCTCTGAAGGTTTCCCATTTATAAATAATGAAGGTGTTTTATTTTTCTCTTCCGATGGGCATACAGGACTGGGCTTGTTAGATATTTATGCAACTATAAAGGATGAGGAGGACGAAGAAAATATTATTGATGTTATAAACTTAGGTGTTCCTGTAAACTCCAATAAAGATGATTTTGCTTTCAGCATGAATAGAAATGGTGTAACTGGGTATTTTGCATCAAACCGTCAAGGTGGCCGTGGTAGCGATGATATTTATGCGTTTCATAGAGAACCCGTATTGCATGTTGAAGGTGTTGTTACAGATGCCATTAATACCAGCCCTATTAGTAAAGCTAAAATTACATTATTTGATGAAAACGATAATCAAGTGGCCTATATGGAAACGGATGAAAATGGGTATTATCAAATTAATATAGACCGAAATAAAAATTATAAAATCGTTGCCAATCAAAATAAATATATTGAAGATTACAGAGATTTTGACTCTAAAAATATTCAAACAGAATTAACATCTATTAAAGCTAATTTATTATTAAATCCTGTTCAAGATGTTGTAAAATTAGCCGAAATAGATTTAAATACCATTTACTTCAACTTTGATAGTTTTTCTATTAGAGATGATGCCGCACTTCAATTAGATAAAATTGTAAATTTAATGCAAAATGAATATCCTGAAATGGTAATTCGTATTGAGTCACATACCGATTCAAAAGGTGAAGTTGACTACAATGATAAATTATCTACTAATAGGGCAAAATCAACATACAAATATTTAATTTCTAAAGGTATTGACCCTATTAGGATTACAGAACACCAAGGTTTTGGCGAGCGAAGATTAACAAATGGATGTGAAGACGGTGTAGATTGTAGTGAAGAACAACATCAATTGAACAGACGCACACAATTTATTGTAGTACAAATGGAATAAATATAACGCCAAACCTACTTGGAAAAGATATAAAATAAAAGATTTTTTAATTAAACTAACCCCAAATGAAATTAAAAAACTATATCATAACAGGCATGCTTTTGCATATAACAGTTTGTGTATTTGCACAAAATAACATGCAAACAAAAGCAGATAATTTATATAATAATTTTGCTTTTGTTCAAGCTTCAAAAGCGTATCACGAATTAATTAAGGAAGGTGTAAAAATTAATCATGCAACAAGACAGCTTGCTGAGATTTATACCTTTATGAGAAATCCTGATAGTGCCGTAGTGTACTATGAAAAAGTCGTTAAACAGCAACACGTTCCTATTAATTACTTTTATAATTACGCACAAGCATTACGCGGCACTAAGGATTATAAAACCTCTAGAATTTGGATGAAACAGTTTAAAGATGCTGGTGGGAATATTCAGGAAAGATTATTCTTAAAAGACTCAGACTTCTTAAACTCAATTTTCAATGCAAAAAAACAATATACTTTAAAGACCATTAAGTTCAACTCAAAGTTTAGTGATTTTGGAGCTTATCAACATGGAGATTATATATATTTTACATCTGCAAGAGATGAAGGTGATATTAAAAAACACATTAATGGTTGGGACGAAGAACCATTTTTAAATATCTACGCTATAAATAAAAACACAAATGAAACGCTTAAAAACAATAAATCAAAATTAAAAGGGAAAGTAAATTCTATTTATCATGATGGACCTGTTACCATAACTAAAGATGGCAAAACCATGTATTTTTCCAGAACTGATTTTATAAAAGATGTTTTAGGAAAAAATGGAGAAGGCATTTCAAATTTAAAAATATATAAAGCCACATTCATTAAAGGTAAATGGAATAACATTAAAGAGTTGCCTTTTAATAGCAATCATTATTCTAATGGCCACCCCGCTTTGAGTGAAGATGAAACTAAGCTCTATTTTGCCTCAGATCGATTTGGAGGAAAAGGTGAATCAGATATTTATTATGTAGATATAAATAATGGCAAATACGGAAAGCCTAAAAACCTTGGAAACATCGTAAATACCAGTAAAAATGAAAAGTTTCCCTTTATTAATAGTGAAGGTGCACTGTTCTTTTCTTCTGATGGTCATCAAGGATTAGGTTTATTGGATATTTACGGAACTGTTTCAGATGAAAAAAACACTATTGTTAGTATTATCAATTTAGGGATTCCAATAAATTCTAATAAGGACGATTTTTCATTTTTTATGAATGAGGATGGTTTATCTGGTTATTTTGCATCGAATAGAAAAGGTGGCGTTGGTAGTGATGATATTTACGGATTTGACAGAACCCCACAATTAATCCTTGAAGGCACTGTTTTTGATGATGATAACGATAATCCCATTGCTAATACCATAGTTACATTAATCAATTCTGATAATACTGAGATAGCTACAGTAAAAACTGGTAAAGATGGATATTATAAAACTAATATAGATAGAGATGCCACATACCAAGCAAAAGTTATTAAAGATGGTTATACGGAACGTATAAATACAATATCTTCAAAAAATATTGATAAGCATATAAAATCGATTAGTAACGATTTTACGATACAGCCAAGAGTGAGAGATAATGCCGTTAAAGATACTCCAGAATTGATTGCCTTATCCCCTATTTATTTTCGATTTGACAGTGCTCACATTAGAAATAAATCCATTGATGGTTTAGATACTATTGTTGACGCTATGTTGAACATAAATCCAAATATGACAATTAAAATTGAATCTCATTCAGATTCTAGAGGTCCTGCTGCTTATAATCAAAAACTTTCTCAAAAAAGAGCAAACTCAACTTATAAATACTTAATTAATAAAGGTGTTAATGCTGCTAGAATTGAAGATTATAAAGGCTTTGGTGAAGAGAAATTAACTAATGGCTGCAATAGTTATACAAAATGTACAGAAGCAGAACACCAATTAAATAGACGTACAGAATTTGTTATTGTTAAAATGAGATAAAAACTATCCAACAATATTTCAAATTTAAAAGCGCCAAAACATTATTTTTTTGGTGATTTTTTTTAAAATAGAATTTGGATTTCCTTAATATTTTTATTGGGATTATTCTGAGACTTGAATTTGTAAATAATTTCGGCTACCTTCGTTTAGCATTGGGTATCAAATATTAAAATGATTTTATATCCTTCAAAACATTAAAGAATATTTGATGAAACTACTTCTTACTGCATGCCTTTTATTTTCAACGATTTGCTTTTCCCAAAAACAGTATGAATTCGATTATCTTATTGAATATGAACTTACTTGTTACAAAGACTTTGTTGAAATTGATAATCGTCCATTCAGAGAAAAAGATAAAACTACAAAAAAATATTATTTAACGAACTCAAAAAAAAATAATTATATAGCTACAATAACGGAATTGGATAGCTTAAACTATAAAATGATTTTTAAAGATGAAAATGGAATATTCTCAAATGATACATTTTTAAAATACGATTTAAATAATGCAGAATTTATAAATATTGATTGTAAAAATGTAACTACCTATCAAAATCCATATAAATACCAAACAAGTAATTATGATTTTTTTAAACTAGCCGATACCTTAATCAATGGAAAAATTTTCAGTAAATTTAAATTGGAATCGATTAAGCCGAAAAGAACTAAGAGAAAAAAACTTGGAACACAATTTTACATTATTGATAAGGAAACGTCATTTCATTTACCTGTACTCGAATTCTCAACAGCATATGAAGAATGGAAATCAAAACAGAATTTACCTAATGGTATTTTTACGGAAAAGTATTTTATAGATTTTTATGGTTATTTGCACTCAAAAGAAAAATTAATAAAGTATTCGAAAATTAATAAGAAGATTGTGATTAGCAGTGATTGTGATTAAACAAAAAAAATAGAAATGGGTTTTATAAGCTATATTAAAATTACTATTTTCAGCTAATCCGATATGAATTGCTTTGTTTGCTTGCTTCTAATTTTTCACTAGGAAGCGCTTGGAAACTAACAGGGAAATTTATTTATAAATAACAATTAAACGAACCACGCCAAATACAAACCGAGCTTTATTTTATAAAAAACTTACCAAGTATATAATTAGGCATAGTAGCGGAAAGTCCTCAGCTTTTAAGATTAGCGCTTTAGCAAGGATTTAAAAACGAATAGACAGAACAAACCGGGATCTTGCACTAAACTTTGGTTCAAGTTAAAGTCTAAATTACTTAAATATTGAAATAAAAAAATCTTCTCGAATAATGAGAAGATTTTACCTAAAGTTAGATTTATAACATACATTATTTATATAACTTTTTAATCTGATTATTAGCTATTAATTAGTCGATTAAGTAGGTTTCTGAGTCATTGATTTGAATATAATATTAATGTTATTTTTTTATAAATATGTTGGTATAATACCACCTGCCTTCTTCATTTTTTTCTGCAGAGATATCAAAATTTGTATAATCGCCCTCTAGATTTTCTTTGTGAGCTTCACTTCTTAACCAAGCTTTTACAACAGATTCTGCTGAGCTATAACCAAAAGCTACATTTTCAGATACTTTTTTAGCACCCACATTTAATTTCAAGTAGTCGCTTCGCGTAAAAAAGTTATGGTGTGATACTTCATCATTATCGATCATATAATCTGTGTGACTATAAGCTACAGATTTTACAACATTCATATCCTCTAAAGCTTTTAAACCTAAGGATAACCTGTGATTATTAATAAGCTCCAAAATTTCTACTTCAATGGCTTTTTCCTCTGGTGTAACGAGACTTAATTTGATGTCTTCCGCTTGATAATCTAGGTTATCTGTGGTACAGGAAGAAAACATAAATACTGCTAACAGTGCCAGTAATGGCAAATTGGTTAATAACTTCATAGGTTAAGTTAATGTAGGTTTGGGTTTGCAAAATTAACCGCTAAACTTGAAGTTATTGTTAATGGAATGTTAAAATCGACTAAAAACATGTATTTCAACGATTTTATATGTTTTTAATCGTTAAGATGTAATATTAGAGTCGAAAAATATGTTATTAATCGTTTTTTTTATGGAGATAATCGATTTATCTCCCAGTTGTAATCTTTCTGGAGTTTATAACGAATACGATCGTGTAGTCTATTAGGGCGCCCTTGCCAAAATTCAATTTCGATAGGTTTTACAATGTATCCGCCCCAAAATTTTGGTCTATTTATTTCACTTCCTTCATATTTAGTTTCTAATTTTGAAAGTTTGTTTTCAAGGTACTGTCTGTTTTTAATAACTTCACTTTGGTTGGATACTATAGCCCCTAATTGACTACCACGTGGTCTTGATTCAAAATAACCATCGCTTAAATTCTCCGCAATTTTTTCAGCTTTACCTTTAATAATAATTTGCCTTTCGGCGCCGTGCCAAAAAAAGGATAAACACACCTTTGGATTGGCTTGAATTGCTTGTCCTTTTTCACTATCATAATTAGTATAAAAAATAAAACCTTCATAGGTGTATTTTTTTAGAAGCACTACCCTATTTTTTGGAAAACCATCCAAACCGATAGTAGAAATGGTCATAGCATTTGTTTCATTATCCGTAAATAATGTATCGATTTCATAAAACCATTTTTGAAATAGCTCCAATGGGTTTTTTGGCACTTCATTTAGAAGTAACTCACCCTTTTCGTAAGATTTTCTGTAGTTACTAAGATCTTTTTCCATATGATGCAATTTACGTTTTTTTGAAAAATATGGAATTATTTTTTAGAATCTGTTTAAATTTTATTTTGTAATAATTTTAAAACCTACCCTTTACTTTAATCATATCTTTTATGTATAAAATGATTAACAATTAAATTAATTGAGTTCATAATTTATTATGATACATTTTATATTTACGCTACCAGATCTTAAAACCTAACCATGACTTTTGAAAGTTACTCCTATAGTAAAACGCTAAATTATACCAAATTAGAAATGCCTTTTGGGACTTATTACTTATGTGAAAATTTTTTTATAAGCGAACTCAATGAAGGCGTCCACTTCGATTGGAAGAAAGCAGAGTTGGTAATACAGAAACTCATTAAATTTTACGGAAACGATTCTAAAATTGGATTTATTTCTAATAGGATTAATCACTATTCTGTTAGTCCCAGTAATTGGACAAAAATTGAAGAAAAATATTATTTTATCGTAGTGAATGCTATTGTTATTTATAATAATTTGAATTTTATGAATGCCTCTATTGAAAAACAATTTACTAGCAAAGGTATTAAGCGGTGTATGTCTTTACAGGAAGCTATAAAATGGATGGAAAATTTAAAGGAATTTAACTAAAATCAAAGGTTTTACCATCTTCTGCTAATTCAACATGATTAAAAACGTGTTCTGCTTCAGTTTTAAAGGCGGAAATACCATCATAACGTGTAGAATAGTGTCCAAGTATTAAAACGCTCGCTTGCGCTTGCTTAGCAATATAAGCAGCCTCTTTTGCAGTAGCGTGTTTTGTTCTTACAGCTAGATGTGCGTGTTGTTCTAAAAATGTAGACTCATGGTATAAAACATCTACATCTTTTATAATAGGTACAATATCTTCTTTATACATGGTATCACTGCAAAAAGCATAGCTTTTTGGTTTAGCTCCTGGCTTAGTGACACTATCATTTTTTATAATTACACCAGCTTCGTTTTCAACATCAAAACCCTGTGTTAGTTTCCTGTAATAGGCTACATTAATATTTGCATCTTCAACGGCATTCATTTTCAATTTTCGCAGTCCCTCTTTCTCTTTAAATAAATACCCATTTGTGTAAACTCTATGATTTAACGGAATGGTATGCACCTCCACTTTATCATCTTCAAAAATCAATTCTGATTTTTTTGAAGTTAATTCATGGAAATAAAGGTTATAATTAGTCCAAGAATCGGCTAATTTTAGTTGAAGTACTACAATTTCCTTAATCCCCTTTGGTCCATAAATATGTAAATCTGTTTCTCTTGTTAGTAATCTAAATGTTGAGATTAAACCTACTAAACCAAAAAAATGATCACCATGTAAATGCGAGATAAAAATATGCTTTATGCGATTAAATTTTATTTTATGCTTACGTAACTGTACCTGTGTTCCTTCTCCGCAATCAATTAAAAACATATGGTTGTTTATTTCTAAAACTTGTGAAGTGGTGTTGTTTAGTGTGCGAGGAGTTGCGCTATAGCAGCCTAAAATAGTTAGTTTCATTTTTTAAGCGGTATATAATTTAAAGCGTCTTGTTTGGTAAACTTGCTTTTAAAAGAAAACGCATAGGGCGTCTCTCCATAACTATTTAAATAATCTAAACGAATTTTAGCATCTTGAAATGTTGGCACATAATTTTCAGGAATATACCAAAAAGCCATATGCATCATTTTCGTTTTACTAAACCATTCTTTTTTACGTTTAAAAATCTCAACATGTCCAGAATTATAGGTATAATTGAATAGCGTTTCTAAATTTTTCCAAACAGATATATTAATTAATAAAGTATCATCTTGAAATATTTTATTAGCTTCATCTTTATCCTCATCCATTAACCGCCAAACAAAACCTTCCGAGGCATCGGCTATCGCATTCATTATATCCAGATTATTAATAAAATCCTGCATAATAGGATCGTCCAAAGGCGCTAACCGCTTTGCAATATTTACTTCTGCTAGATGAAATACACTCATTTTTAAAAACCTAAATCACGTTCCATATCCTCCATCTCAATAATGTCATGTGCTTCTAAAATAGTAGGAACAACAACAAGCTCATCAGGGACACTATCCAAATCTATTTTATTAGAAACGATTACAAAAGAATGTTTTGACTCTTTGTGTTTTTTCGATAATTGTAAAAACTCAGCTATTTCAGATTCGGTAAAAGCATCCAAACTATTTAAAGCCACTATAATATTATGTTTTTCAAATTTTGGATATATAGCCTGTAGTTTTTTTACCAACTCTATAACCGAAACTTTTTCCTGTGTTATTATTGATGTGTTTCCAATTTGGTCAAATATCATAATCTATTGTTTTATTTTTGAGGCTAATAAATAAATAACAGCCATTCTTACTGCTACCCCATTTTGAACTTGGTCTAAGATAATAGATTGTTTCGAATCTGCAACATCGCTAGTAATTTCAACACCTCTATTTATCGGTCCGGGGTGCATAATGGTTATTTTTTTATCTAACGAATCCAACAATTCCCTGTTTACACCAAACTGTTGTGTGTATTCTCTAGTGGACGGAAAATAACTAATATCCATACGCTCATTTTGTACACGCAACATATTGGCTACATCGCACCAATTTAAAGCTTTACGTAAATTAGTCTCAACTATTACTCCAAGTTTACCTATATATTTAGGAATCAATGTTTTTGGCCCACAAACCATCACTTGAGCACCTTGTAATTGCAATGCAAATATATTTGAAAGCGCTACACGACTATGTAAAATATCGCCAACAATAACCACTTTTTTTCCTGTAACATCACCCAATTTTTCTCTTATAGAATACGAATCTAACAAGGCTTGCGTTGGGTGTTCATGAGCACCATCGCCTGCGTTTATAATACTTGCATGTACATGTTTTGATAAAAACACACCAGCACCAGGATTTGGGTGACGCATCACAACCATATCTACTTTCATAGATAAAATATTATTTACAGTATCAATTAAAGTCTCCCCTTTTTTTACTGAAGATTGCGCAGATGAAAAATTAAGAACATCGGCAGATAATCGTTTTTCAGCAAGCTCAAAAGATAATTTTGTTCTGGTAGAATTCTCAAAAAATAAGTTAGCAATAGTTATATCCCTAAGTGAAGGTACCTTTTTAATAGGTCTGTTAATTACCTCCTTAAAATGATCGGCAGTTTCAAAAATAAGTTGAATATCTTTTTCTTGAAGATATTTAATTCCCAATAAGTGGTTTACACTTAATTCGCTCATTGTAAAAGTTAAAAGTTAAAAGTTAAAAGTTAAAAGTTACCACTGTATATTTAAAACCCAACCTTTAGTTAATCATTTTTATTTTTCAATCAAGTAAACCGAATCCTCATCATCATGCTCTTTCCAGTTTACTTTTACTTTTTCGTTATTAATCACATCAACCTGTCGACCTCTATAATCTGGTTGAATTGGTAAATGCCTACTAAAGCGCCTGTCAATTAACGTCAAAAGCTCTATTTCATTGGGTCTTCCAAAAGATTGTATTGCCGTTAAAGCTGCTCTTATACTTCTCCCTGTATATAAAACATCATCAATAAATACAATATTTTTATCTTCTACTATAAAATTGATTTTTGTAGTATTAGCTTCTAACGGTTTATCACCTCTTCGAAAATCATCTCTATAAAATGTGATGTCTAATCGACCAAGTTTAATATTTTTAACCTTATAATATTCCGTTAAAATTCTAGCTAATCTATCGGCTAAAAATACGCCACGAGGCTGTAAACCAATGAGTACCGTGTTAGAAAAGTCGTTGTGTTTTTCAATAAGTTGACAAGCCAATCTATGAAGAATGATGTTTACCTCTTTTGCGTTAAGTAAAACTTTTTGACTCATATAATATCCAAACGTACTTTGGTCTACAAAGGTAATGCAAAAATTTAGAAGTAAAAACCAATAGTAAGAATCTTTATTTGGGCGCAACCTAAAAGGGTCGGGCTTTTATAACGATGAACGTTTTGGTTTAATTCCATAAAAATCAGTTCGTTATTATTTTAAATATAAAATACTGTAATTCAAATTTTTTCACCCTCAATAATTATTTTGATTAAAAATAAGTTTTTTAGGTATCGTAAAATGTAGGATTATTTCATTTTTAAAAACTAAAAATTGATAACTTATCAAACGAGGACTAATTTGAGTAATTAAATTAATATTTTTCATTACTGTAAAAAAAAAGCCCCACATTACTGTGAGGCTTTGATATTATAAATGAATTTAAGAAAAATTACTTCTTTTTAGCTTTTGCTGGTTTAGCAACTTTACCATCCATTTTATCTTTAAGAGCTTGTAACGCATCATTAGCATCACCTAAAGTAGGTTTTGCTTCGGCAGCTTGAGAAGCCTGCTTCTTAACAGCAGCTTTTACGTTAGCCATTTCTTCAGCTTTAAAAATTGCAGTATGCGATGCAACTACTCTTTTAAACTCTTTGTTAAATTCAATAATTTTGAATTCTGCTTCTTCGCCCTTAGCCAGTTTCTTACCATCTTCTTTTTCAAGATGACGAGATGGTATAAAGGCAACGATATCTTCATTAAAATCAATCGTTGCACCTTTATCAACTATTTCAGTAATAGCTGCTTTGTGCACAGTTCCTAATGCGAATTCAGTTTCATACTTATCCCAAGGGTTATCAGTAGTTTGTTTGTGTCCTAAACTTAATTTACGTCCTTCAACGTCTAATTCAAGAACAACAACATCCAACTTATCACCTACATTACAGAACTCAGATGGATGTTTGATTTTCTTAGTCCAAGATAAATCAGAGATGTAAATTAATCCATCAATACCTTCTTCCAATTCTACAAAAACACCAAAGTTTGTAAAGTTACGTACAATACCATTATGCTTAGAACCAACTGGGTATTTGCTTGTAATATCTGTCCATGGATCTGGCGTTAATTGCTTAATACCAAGAGACATTTTACGATCTTCTCTATCTAAAGTTAAGATTACTGCATCAACCTCATCACCTACAGTAACGAAATCCTGAGCAGAACGTAAATGTGTAGACCATGACATTTCAGAGACGTGAATTAATCCTTCAACACCATCAGTAACCTCAATAAATGCACCGTAATCAGCAATTACAACTACTTTACCTTTAACTTTATCTCCAACTTTCACTTCTTCTGCAAGAGCTTCCCATGGATGTTTAGACAATTGTTTAAGACCTAATTGGATTCTTGATTTGTTTTCATCAAAATCAAGAATTACGACATTTAATTTTTGATCCAACTCAACAATCTCATTTGGATGGTTAATTCTAGACCAAGATAAATCTGTAATATGAACTAATCCGTCAACACCACCAAGATCGATAAATACACCGTAAGAGGTAATGTTCTTAACAATACCTTCTAATACTTGACCTTTTTCTAATTGACCAATAATTTCTTTCTTTTGTTCCTCAATATCAGCTTCAATTAACGCTTTATGAGATACTACTACATTTTTGAATTCGTGGTTGATTTTCACAACTTTAAATTCCATAGTTTTATTTACATACTGATCGTAATCTCTAATTGGCTTAACATCAATTTGAGAGCCTGGTAAGAATGCTTCAATTCCAAAAACATCTACAATCATACCACCTTTAGTTCTGCATTTAACAAAACCATTTACGATTTCACCTGTATCATGAGCACCATTTACACGGTCCCATGCTTTAATTACACGTGCCTTTCTGTGAGATAATACTAATTGACCAGTCGCATCTTCACGTACATCAATTAATACTTCTACCTTGTCTCCAACTTTTAAATCTGGATTGTAACGAAATTCGTTTAAAGAAATAACACCTTCAGATTTTGCGTTAATGTCAATAATAGCATCTCTATCAGAAATGTGTACTACTGTTCCTTCAACAACTTCATCATCCAAAGTATCAACAAAATTTTCTGCTACTAATTTTTCAAATTCTTGAAGTTGTTTATCGTCAACCTCATCAATACCTTCTTGGTAATTGTGCCAGTTAAACTCTTTTAAAAACTTTTCAGGATTTGCTTTTGCTTCAGATACTACTGGAGCTTCTACTTCTGTTGCTGGAGCATCTATTGCCTCAACTTCAATTTGTTTTGCTTGTTCAGCCATTTAAAATAATTAGGTAATGATTAATATTTCCGTGTTTACGAAAACATGAATGCACTACAATTTGTATTCTGTTATGCTTTGGGATTTTTAAGCGATTAACACACAGAAGTGTTATATTAATTTTAGTTTCATTCCTTTTATATACCCAATAATTCGCTAAAAGGAGTGCAAAAATACATATTATTCATATAATTACCTAAAAATGAGAAAATAAAATAGTAGTGTTTTATTTTGAAATTTTCAATTATTTTGATATTGAATTTATTACTTATTTATTTTAATAAACATTCGAATAATTTACTATATTGTTCATTACAAATATTTACAATTAAATAATAAAAATCATGGTTAAAGCAAAGTATCAAGACGTATTGAATTTAGGAGAATCATTAAATATTCAAAACGGAGATGTAAAAGAAGAAAATGGTGTTCTTAAAATGAAAGGAACAGCAAAGACACAGTATGAAAAAGATATTCTTTGGGATAAAATAAAAGAAATAGGTGGGGAAAGCCCTTCGGATATTATGGCAAATATTACTGTTGCTGATGAAAGTGTTTATGCAAGACATACGGTAAAAAGTGGAGAAACACTAGGTAAGATTGCTAAGCATTATTATGGTAATGCTTCAAAATACAACTCTATTTTTAAAGCTAATTCCGATATTTTAAAGAATCCTGATGTGATTCATCCAGATCAAGAATTAATTATTCCAAAATTATAGTAAAACCATATTTTTAAATATGAAAGGCGAATCTTTAAAGTAAAGATTCGCCTTTCTTTTAGACTTATCTGATTAGTTTCCTAAATAAAACATGTGTTATCTAGTTACTTAAGTTTTAAAAATAAAAAAAAATCAACTACTCGATATTTAATACCAAAACTGAGCCTGAGTCTGTAAGCTTATTCCAAACCCTCAATAGTCATTCTAACTAATTGTAGAATTTTATTAAATTGCTCATCTAAAGTCATATTAGAATTATCTATTTCTATAGCATCTTTCGCTTTAACTAATGGTGAATCCTCTCTATTGGAATCAATAAAATCGCGCTCTTGCACATTATGTAACACATCTTCATAAGCAACCTTATCACCACGTTCTATAAGTTCTTTATAACGACGCTCTGCTCTATTTTTAGCTGATGCTGTCATAAATAATTTAAGCTCTGCTTTAGGGAATACAACAGTTCCAATATCCCTCCCGTCCATAACAACTCCTTTATCCTGTCCTAATCTTTGTTGTTGCTCAACCAGTTTTTGTCGAACCTCAGATATAGCAGCCACTTTACTAACAAAACTAGAAACCTTAAGCGTTCTTACTTCTTTTTCAATATTTATAGAATTTAAATAAACCTCAGCAAAACCAAGTGTTTCATTAAATTTAAAACTGATGTTTATTTTTGGTAGTTGATAGATTAAAGCTTCAGAATTAAAATCATCAGCACTAATAAGTCCATTTTGCATGGCATAAAATGTTACTGCTCTATACATTGCTCCCGTATCCACATAAACGTAGCCCAATGTTTTAGCTAGTTGTTTTGCAACGGTACTCTTTCCTGTTGATGAAAACCCATCTATAGCTATAGTAATTTTGTTCATTTTTCTTTGAAGTTTCAAAGTGCCTAAAGTACTTAAAATGCCTAAAGTGAAAAAATATAACTTCTATTTTATAAATGCATTGTTTTAAAATTGCAATACACTTAAAGATTTTAAATCATTTAAAACCTCACTTCTACTGTAAATCTATTTGTAATCCAAAGAAGTTCGAGTTTGCTGCACTTGTATATTTGGCATGTGTATAACTAAAGCGTAAATTATTCATCTTTATTGAAATACCTGCTGATAAGCCTGAAAAATTTCGCTGATCTATAATCCGCAACTCTTCACCCCTTCTAAAATTGTACCCTAATCGAATATTAAAACCGCCCTCTGGAAATATCTCTGCCCCAACAATAGTATGACGAATAACTTGACCTAAAAAACCAACTTTTTCTGAGGATTGATTACCAGACAAATCGCTAGTAGACCTTGCAGGGTTTGGTCGTGATATAGGCCATTGTTGTAAATTTTCCAAAGTAACATGCCAGCGAATAGGTACATTTTCCAAACGTTGAGACATTCCAAATGCCACCTCAAAGGGGATTTGCTCATAAAGACCTGCATAGGTAGTTATTTGAGACCCTAAATTTCTTATGACTAAGGCGGCATTAAAATCGATGTCTTCATTTATATAAATAAGACCTAAATCTACAGCAGCGCCCAGAGAATTATATTGTTCTAGTTTTGATGTAATTAATTTTAAATTCCCACCAAAATAAAAATCAGAATACCCCAACTGTGTTGCATAACCGAGTGATAGTGCCGTTTCATTACCTGTGAATTCCCCTGTAGAATTACCTGCTTCATCATAACCATCAAAAGCACCATAATTAACGTAGGTAGCACCAGCGTGAAAAGTTTGTGTTCGCCTGTCAATAGTATAAGCGTAAGATGCTGTTCCATAACCAATACCTCCTAAATAACTCGTATAGTTTAAAGCTAATTGATTATCCATATCCACATTAATAGTAGCCGGATTGAATAAGGGTTGTGTAACATCGTAATCGACATTAGTCAAAACTTTTCCTCCCAAAGCTGCTTGTCTAGGAGATGACACCAAATTGAGAAAACGGTATGTTGTTTCGCCACCAACTTGCCCATTAGAGAACATAGTAATAGTTAGGCAAAAAAATGTAATAATTTTTCTTAGCATATTTACGATACAAAGTAAACGAATCTATACTAAAACAATTGCATCCATCTTTTATTTTTATGAAATTAACGCCCCTATTTCAAGTATAATTTTTGACCAATAGATAAATTATTGCTAGTTAATCCATTTAAACGTTTAATAGTTGAAATACTTACACCAGATTTTTTTGAAATACCGTATAATGAATTTCCTTTTTCAACAATCCAAATATCACCAGGATCAGACAGGTCTTCCTCATCAAAATTTCTAACTCTAAGTTTCTGCCCAACTCTAATTTTAGTCGTTTTTAATTTATTTTTACTAAATAATACAGCAGAAGAAAGCCCATATTGCTCTGCAATAGCTACTAAATCCTCTTCTGGTTGAACAGTATGATAATTAAGTCTGTTTAAAGAAAAGTCTTCATTGTTTTTTTTTCGTGCATTAACAATTGAATCGTTTCCATCGGATCCTACTAAAATAAACTCTCCTGTTGCTAAATTTAGTTTTGCAGACCTACCATTTAAAAGTACATCTTTAAATATCGTTTTTGGTTGCGCAATTGTTATTTTAAAAATAAAACCCACAACAATAAATAATATAAATTTAAAGTTTTTTCGCATTTTTAACTTTTTGATTAATAATAGCAATATCAATTACCTCGCTCATATTTTTAACATAGTGAAATGTTAAACCTTTTAAATACTCCGCTTTAATCTCTTCAATATCGCGTTTGTTATCTTCACAAAGTAATATTTCTTTAATCCTTGCTCGTTTTGCTGCAAGAATCTTTTCTTTAATGCCTCCAACTGGCAGTACTTTTCCACGAAGTGTGATTTCACCTGTCATGGCCAAACTTTTCTTTATTTTTTTCTGAGTAAACAAAGACACTAAAGAGGTTAACATGGTAACACCTGCACTAGGTCCATCTTTAGGCGTGGCACCCTCAGGCACATGAATATGAACATTGTATGTATCGAAAACACTAGTATCGATTCCAAATTTATCTGCATTCGATTTAATATATTCCATAGCAATAGTTGCAGACTCTTTCATGACTTTACCTAAGTTTCCAGTAATCGTCATTGTGCCTTTTCCTTTAGAAAGAATGGATTCTATAAACAAAATATCACCACCAACACGAGTCCATGCCAAACCTGTAACCACACCAGCAACATCATTATTTTCATATTTATCACGCTCTAGTTTTGGACCACCTAAAATTTCAATAATATCTTCGTTTGAAACCTTAACGCTATAGTCTTCATCCATAGCAATATTTTTGGCTGCATAACGCACCATTTTTGCTACTTGTTTTTCTAAACCACGAACACCAGATTCACGTGTATAACCTTCAACAATTTTCTCCAATTGAAGCTTTCCTATTTTTAGGTGTTTATCAGTCAAACCGTGTTCTTTTAACTGTTTTGGTAATAGATGACGTTTCGCAATTTCCACCTTCTCTTCTATGGTGTAACCAGTAACATTTATAATTTCCATTCGGTCTAGCAATGCAGGTTGAATAGTTGATAAACTATTGGAAGTTGCAACGAACATGACCTTTGAAAGGTCATAACCCATTTCCAAAAAGTTATCATAAAACGCACTGTTTTGCTCAGGATCTAAAACCTCTAACATTGCAGAAGACGGATCGCCTTGATGTGAATTTGAAAGCTTATCGATTTCATCCAAAACAAAAACAGGATTTGATGTACCTGCTTTCTTTAAACTTTGGATAATACGACCTGGCATGGCACCGATATATGTTTTACGATGTCCACGTATCTCCGCTTCATCCCTTAATCCACCTAATGAAATACGAACATATTCTCTACCAAGAGCTTCAGCAATCGATTTACCTAAAGATGTTTTACCAACTCCTGGAGGGCCGTAAAGACAAAGGATAGGCGATTTCATGTCGTTTCTAAGCTTTAAAACTGCTAAATATTCTATAATTCTACGTTTTACATCCTCTAAGCCAAAATGGTCTCTATCTAGAATTTTCATAGCGCGCTTTAGGTCAAACTTATCTTTACTAAACTCATTCCATGGTAAATCTAAAAATAACTCTAAATAGTTTCTTTGAATGGAGTATTCAGCAACTTGCGGATTCATGCGTTGCATTTTGGCTATTTCTTTTTCAAAATGCTTGGCTACTTTGTCATCCCAAAGTTTTTTTGCAGCTTTGGCTTTCATCTCATCAATTTCTTCATCATGACTCACACCACCCAATTCTTCTTGAATGGTTTTCATTTGTTGATGCAAAAAATACTCACGTTGTTGCTGGCTCATGTCCATTTGAACTTTAGACTGGATATCATTCTTAAGTTCTAATTTCTGGAATTCAACATTCATAAACTTAAGCGTTGCTAATGCTCTTTTTTGAAGATCATTAATCTCTAAAAGCTCTTGTTTTTCAATCACCGAAAGATTCATGTTTGAAGACACAAAATTCACCAAAAACGAATTGCTTTCAATATTTTTTATGGCAAAGGATGCCTCACTCGGAATATTTGGGCTTTCCTTTATAATTTCTAAAGCCAAGTCTTTTATAGAGTCTATAATTGCTGAAAATTCTTTATTCTTTCGAGCTGGTTTAGCCTCAGCAATATCTCTAATTGTCGCGTTCATGTAAGGTTCCTCTGTTAGCACTTCCGCTACCTTAAAACGCTTTTTGCCTTGAATAATAACAGTAATATTACCATCCGGCATTTTTAAAACACGGAGAATTCTTGCTACGGTACCCGTTTCATAAATATCTCTAGCGGTGGGTTTTTCAACAGATTCATCTTTTTGTGCAACTACACCAACCACTTTTCCGCCTTTATTAGCGTCATTTATTAACTTTATAGAGGCGTCTCTACCAGCCGTAATAGGAATTACAACACCAGGAAATAAAACCGTATTTCTTAATGATAAGATGGGTAAAGTTTCTGGTAATTCTTCGTTGTTTATCGCTTCTTCATCTTCAGGTGTCATTAAAGGGATTAATTCTGAGTTTTCATCGAATTCCTGTAGTGACAAACTGTCAAGCGTCGTAAATTTAGATTTTTTCATATATATGTTTAGGTCAATATGTCACAAAAAAAATATTGATTATTTTCTATTTTTATGTTAAAAACATTAAATCGCTGAATATAAGTGGCTTTATATAAAACCACGATACTCGCCATAACAATATATTCAATAGCTATGCCATAATATATTTACCTTACAACCTAATTATTAATAAATTTGGTTTTAATTTATTACGTTTGTTTTTTAACTAAAAAAATTCAAATAAATGAAATTATATAAATTTCTAGTATTCTGTTTATGTGTAAATTTTTTTACATGTAATATAGAACCTGTAGGCGAAGTAGAAATTTTTCAAGAAGAAGAAGAAGAAGAAGAAATAACAAGTGATGATTTACTTATTGAAAAAATAATATTTAATAAAGGAACCTCAGATGAATATTCAGAATCTTTCAGTTATGATGGTAATAAATTAACACGAATAAATCATGGAGGTGGCTTTATAAATGTTTACAGCTATGATGATAATGATAATCTAGTAAAAGACGAATATTTTGAAAGTGGTATACTCGCTGCTTTTGTAGCTTTAAAGTATGATTCTGACAAAAAACTTACCGAATATACTGAAACCTTTTTTGAAGTCTCTGGATTAGATGATCGTCAATACAGACACGTTTACACATATAACGATGATGGTACAATAACCAGTAAAGTTTTCTTGAATGAAGATGATGCAGGATTTGAGCTGGATTATACTGAAACTATTACTAAAGCGAATGGTAATATTTTAAAAATTTCTGATGACGAAGGTTACTCAATAAATTCTAAATACGATGATAAAAATGGAATTTATAAAAATATTCATGCTATTGAAGTTTTAAATATTTTAAGTGAAAATGAATTTGGTGCTTTACTTTATGGAAACACTAATAATATTTTGACTTACGTAGAAACGGATACTAATCCTGATGCTAGCGAGCTCTATAATGATAAGTATGAATACACGTATAATGACAATAATTATCCATTATCTAGTATATATACATCTGACCTGGGCACAGAAGATGAAGACGTTGAAACCATAGATTATATTTACAAATAATAAATAAAAATATAACCTAAGAAAAACTAATTCAATAAGTAAATTAGCTTTTTTTTATAACTCAAATCTTCCCCAACTTTTTCAAAACAAACAAAAGTATTATTGGGATAGCAAGTAAAACAATCATCAACAAATTTGTTTCAAACAACCAAGGTGATAAAAGTAAAGTAATGACATAACCACCAACTGCACCACCAAAATGCGCATCATGGCCAATATTACCAATTTTATTTTTCATGCCGTAAATCGAATATAACAAGTAACCGATACCGAAAATATAAGCCGGAATAGGAATGGGAATAAAAAACATATAAAGATTCATCCCTGGTTGTAATAATATTGCCGAATAGATAATACCACTTACAGCACCACTAGCCCCTACCGCACTATAATGGTATTCGCTTTTATGGAAATATAAAGCTAATAAACTCCCAAATAAAAGACTCCCAAAATACACTATAAGAAATTGAATAGGGCTTAGAAGCGAAATAACAACATCGGCAAAAAAATATAACGATAGCATGTTAAAAATAAGGTGCTGTGTATCTGCATGCAAAAACCCAGAACTTACCATTCGTATTTGCTCACCACGCTTCACGCCACCAACGTTAAACTTGAATTTATCAAAAAAATTATAATCGTTAAACCCTTTATAAGATATAATCACGTTTGCTGCTATTATGATAATAGTTACTAAATCCAATTTGCCCATTCTGTATTCACATTTAAAATCAAATTAACATATATTTGCGATACAAATCTAAAACTAATTCATGCAATTTCTAGTTTATATTTTAGTTTATCCGTTTTTATGGATAATCTCCGTATTACCTTTTAAATTGCTCTATTTTTTATCAGATTGCTTTTACGTGTTGCTATATTATATTTTTAGGTATAGAAAAAAAGTGGTTCTAGAGAATTTGAATTTGGCATTTCCCAATAAAACAGAACAAGAGGTTTTTAATATTAGAAAGCAGTTTTACCATCATTTATGTGATATGATGTTTGAAGCCATAAAGTCAATCACCATTTCTGAAGCTGAAATGCAAAAACGCTACATATTTACTAATGTTGAAGCCATCCATAAACTTGAAAAAGAAAATAGAAGTATTGTTTTATTTATGGGGCATTATGCCAGCTGGGAATGGATTTTTATTTTACAAACTCATGTAAAACATAAAGGTTATGCGGTATATAAACAGCTTAGCAATAAGTATTTTGACAGACTTGTAAAGCGGATTCGTGCTAAATACAATAGTTATTTAATTACCACTAAAGAAACGTTTCCTAAACTTATAAGAGCTAAAAGAAATAATGAATTAACACTTAACGGTTTTGTTTTTGACCAGTCCCCGAAACTCAATAAAGCTATATACTGGCAAGATTTTATGGGGATAGAAGTTCCTGTTCACGTTGGTGCGGAAATACTTGCTAAACGGTTAGAAATGGTTACGCTTTTTTTAAAAGTTGAAAAAGTAAAACGCGGGCATTACGAGGCTACTTTTACAGATATTATTAGAAATGCTAAAGACTATAAGGACTTTGACATTACAGACCTTTATTTAAAGCGTATTGAAGAGCAAATTCAAGAAGCACCCCAGTTTTATTTTTGGACCCACAAACGCTGGAAACATCAAGGGCAGAAACCAAAAGTTTAAGTTTCAATAAAGAAAAAGCTATAGATAAAAAAAACTCAATTTGCTATTAAACACAACCCTTAGCGGATGGGTTAGCCCCGATTGAAGCGGCATCCTTTTTTGTGCTGAAAACGTATTTAAAATGATACCAAAACTCGATTTAATCACTCAACTTGATGAGTTACTAAAATATATGGAGCAAAAAAAAGATATAGCGAAAAGCGGGAAATAGCTCCTAAAAAATCACTTGTATAGTTTATTTATAAGATGGAAATCTGCTACGACCAACGCTGCCATAGCTTCTACAATTGGCACAGCGCGTGGCACCACACATGGATCATGGCGTCCTTTCCCTTGCATTTCAACAGTATTACCCCCCTTATCGATAGTTTCATACTTTTGGATTAGCGTTGCTACAGGTTTGAAAGCGACGCTAAAATAGATATCCATACCGTTACTTATACCACCTTGAACACCTCCTGAATAATTAGTTTTTGTTGTACCATCGTTATTAAACGAATCGTTATGGTCGCTGCCGTACATGGTACTGCCGTGAAAACCACTACCGTATTCAAAACCTTTTACAGCGTTTATGGATAGCATGGCTTTCCCTAATTCGGCATGTAATTTATCGAACACAGGCTCACCCAAACCAACGGGTACATTTTTAATAACACAACTTACAATACCACCAACGGTATCCCCTTTTCCGCGAACTTCCTTAATGTAAGTTTCCATTTTTGCTGCCATAGCTTGATCTGGACAGCGTACTATGTTCGACTCTACTTGTGTTAGGTCAATTTCGTTATAGGGTTTATCCAACTTCATAGTACCTACACTAGAAACGTAAGCTGTAATTTCAATCCCTTTTAGCATTTGTTTTGCTATGGCACCAGCTACAACACGACATGCGGTTTCGCGAGCAGAACTTCGTCCGCCGCCACGATAATCACGTACACCGTATTTTTTATCGTAGGTATAATCAGCGTGACTTGGTCTGTAACTATCTTTTATATGAGAATAATCATGAGATTTTTGATTGGTGTTTTCTATGACAAATCCAATGGATGTTCCTGTTGTAACACCATCAAAAATACCTGAATGAAATTTTACGGTATCTGGCTCTTTACGTTGTGTTACGATAGCAGATTGCCCAGGTTTTCTTCGGTTCAATTCATTTTGTATCTCATCCAAATCCAACTCTATACCAGACGGGCAGCCATCTATAACGCCACCTAATGCAGGTCCATGAGATTCTCCATAAGTTGTTAAATTAAATAGTTTTCCGAAAGAATTTCCAGCCATAATTTCAATTTTTGGCTAAATTAATGCTAATCCGATTAATACGAAAATGAAATCGTACTTAGCTGAAAAATTTCTATGTCGAAATTGCATAACAATTAATTAACAATAACCTATATATATTTAATTGTGTGATAATAATTAAATTATGTTAAAAGGTGTTATTTGTAAGGTATTAAAATTTTTGAATTGAAAATTAAAAGAAAAATAGAAATAGCTGTAATATCCGATGTTCATTTAGGGACTTACGGGTGTCATGCCAAACATGTTTTAACGTATTTAAATAGTATTGAACCTAAAAAGTTAATACTCAATGGCGATATTATAGATATTTGGCAGTTTAGCAAAAGGTACTTCCCAAAGTCTCACTTAAAAGTTATAAAGAAAATAATAACTATGGCTTCCAACGGTGTAGAGGTTATATACATTACTGGAAACCATGATGAAATGCTCAGGAAATTTAGCGGTACTACTATTGGTAATGTTTCTATAGTTAATAAAGCCGTGTTAGATTTAGATGGAAAAAAAGCATGGTTTTTCCATGGTGATGTGTTTGATATTTCAATCCAAAATGCAAAGTGGCTAGCTAAACTTGGTGGATACGGTTATGATCTATTAACACTTTTAAATAAAGGTATAAATTGGTATTTAAATGCACGTGGAAAAGAACGTTTTTCGTTATCAAAACATGTGAAGAATGGTGTAAAAGGTGCTCTTAGTTATATTAATGATTTTGAAAAAGTAGTGTCTGAATTGGCTATAGAGAATCAATATGATTATGTTATTTGCGGACATATACACCAACCCAAAAAAGAATATTTCGAAAATAAGCATGGCAGCACTTTATATCTAAATTCGGGCGATTGGGTTGAAAATTTTACCGCACTTGAATACCAATTTAAACGATGGAAATTATATAATTTTAATGAGGACAAATTAGCACCTTATACAGTTCATGATAAAAATGAAAATGTTGAATTGGAGGTTAAGGATTTAATTGCTGCGATTACCATTGTTAAGCAAGCTAAAAATAAAAAAAAGTCAAAAAAGCAATTAAAAAAAACCACAATTAGAAGTAGAAACTCGACTTTATAAATTTACCATAAACGCTTTAAAGAACTAAAAAACCAATTAAAAACAGATACCAAAACCGATAACTAAAATCGTAAACTAAACCAACGCCTCCCTTAAAATAGTAATAGGGTGTTTTGCAACCCGATTAGTGCCATCTTTTATTTGATGCCTACAACTTGTTCCATTTGCTGCAATTAAGGTTTCTGTTGGAGCTTTTCTAACAGCTGGAAATAAGGTTTGTTCCCCTATTTGCATACTGAGTTCATAATGTTCTTTTTCGTAACCAAAGCTGCCAGCCATACCGCAACATCCACTTGGAATAATAGTTACTGTGTAGTTTTTCGGTAAATTTAAAACCGCAAAACTCGATAATTGGTTACTCATAGCCTTTTGGTGGCAATGCCCATGGAACTTTATTTTTTTTGTTTCTAAAGTGAATTGCTCAGGTTTTATATTTCCTAAATCTATTTCTTGCTGAATAAATTCTTCAATTAAAAAAGTGTTTTTTGATAATGCTTCCGCGGAAAACTTATCATCTGCTAATTTTAAATATTCGTCTTTAAAAGTTAAAATCGCCGAAGGCTCAATACCAATTAATGGTGTTTTTTCTGAAACTATATGTTTATAAATTTCAATGTTTTTATTTGCTAAACCTTTAGCTTCTGCCAACAATCCTTTTGATAAAAATGAACGACCGGATTCAACATTATTAACTACTTTAACAGTATAGTTTAAAGCTTTTAAAAGTTCTATAGCATCTACTCCAATTTGGGTATCTAAATGGTTAGTAAATTCATCAATAAACAGTATTACGAATTTCGTAATTTTATTTTCAATTAATTTATAATCAGTAATATTGTAAATATTACTTAAACTTTTACTTGAAATTAAAGGCAAACTTCTTGGTTTAGCGATTCCAAAATATTTTTTTATTAATGACGCTGTAATACTATTAGAAAAAACAAAATTTGCAAGCATTGGAAGCTTACTTCCAAAATGGTTTAATTTGTTATTATAAGCGAATAATTTAGTACGCAAAGGTACGCCGTTTTCTTTCTGATATTGGTATTGAAATTCTGCTTTTAAACTTGCCACATCCACGCTACTTGGGCATTCGCTTGCGCAAGCTTTACAACTTAAACATAAATCGAAAACATCTTTCAATTCTTTATGGTTAAATTTATTTGATTTTTCAGAATTTGTTAAAAATTCACGCAACGCATTTGCTCTAGCTCTTGTTGTATCTTTTTCATTTCGTGTCGCTCTGTAACTTGGGCACATGGTGCCTCCAAACTCAGGTAGCTTTCTACAATCACCAGAACCATTGCATTTTTCAGCTTCTCTTAAAATACCTTGAGATTTTGAGAAATCCAACAAAGTCTCTATGTTTGGCTCTTCCCTACCTGTTTCGTAACGAAGCGATTTATCCATTGGTAAAGCATCTATAATTTTACCAAGGTTAAATATGTTATCAGCATCAAAAGCTTTTTTTATTTTTTTTAAAATTTGATAATTCGAATGGCCAATCATCATAGAAATGAATTCGGAACGCACGATGCCATCACCATGCTCTCCGCTCATAGATCCATTATATTTTTTGACCAAACCGGCAACATCTTCTGTTATATTCCTGAATAGCAAAACATCTTCAGCTTTTTTAAGATTCAAAATAGGTCTTAAATGGATTTCCCCAGCTCCAGCATGTGCATAATAAACAGCATTTTGCTTATAGTCTTTCATGAGTTGTGTAAACTCTAAAATATAATTAGCCAAATCTGGCAATGCCACGGCCGTATCCTCAATACAGGCTACACCTTTTTTATCCCCAATAATATTTCCTAATAAGCCCAATCCCGCACTTCTTAATTCTAAAGCTTTGTCAATATCATTTCCTTGAAGCTTAGGGTATGCATAACTTAAACCTGATTCAGCAATGGTTTTTTCTAAAATATCAGCTAAAACATTTGCTTGTTTTAGAGTATTGGCCTTAACCTCACACATTAAAATAGCTTTTGGATCTCCAATAATAAATTGCCTATTTCCTTGTTGGGTTTTATTATGCTTTGTGCAATCTAAAATGGTTTTATCCATCATCTCGCAAGTATATAAACTGTGCTGCATCACAGGTTTAACCGCTTTCATACAGTTTTCAATACTTTTAAAATGAGCTGCCACCATAATAGATTCTTTCGGTGGCAACGTATCTAATTTCAATTTTATCTGTGTTGTAAATGCTAAAGTACCTTCACTTCCAGAAAGCAGTTTACACATATTAAAAGTTTCGGAGGTATTGGAAAATACGTCGGTTTTTATCAATTCATCAATAGCATAGCCCGTATTTCTTCTATGTATCTCTGGCTTAGGGAACTCTTCCAGAATTTGTTTTTGTACTGCTTCAGGCTTTAGTTCTTCATATATCGTTTTGTAAATTTGCCCTTCTAACGAATTTTGTTTTATTTTTTCATGAAATACCTCTGAAGACAACGCTCCAAAAACGACTTGACTTCCATCACTAAGAATAGCTTCAAGTTCTAAAACTTTATCCCGTGTAACACCATATTGAATTGATGTTGTACCAGAGGAATTATTACCCACCATACCTCCTATCATACATCGATTCGATGTTGAGGTATTGGGGCCAAAAAACAGGCCAAAAGGCTTTAAATAATTATTTAATGCATCGCGGACCACACCGGGCTGTACGGTAACGGTTTTTGCCTTAGCATCCAATGCTATAATTTTTGTGAAATACTTTGAAACATCTACTACAATGCCACTACCAACGCACTGCCCAGCCAAAGAAGTTCCTGCCGTTCTAGGTATTAAATGTGTATTATTAGCTTTTGCAAACTCAATTAACAACTTAATATCTGCTTCATTTTTTGGATACGAAACGGCTAGTGGTAACTGTCTGTATACCGAAGCATCAGTAGCATATATAGACTTTAATAAATTATCGTAGTATAATTCACCAAGCAGTTTTGATTTTAATTTTTTAAGCCGCATTGAGTTACAAAATCTTTTATATGGGTAAATATAATTACAAAATTGACGTTATTTTTGAAAACCAAATAGAATATTAAAAACAATCTGTTTTAAATAATTTGTCGTATATAGTAATATCAAACTAAAACTTTAAAATTTATGAAAAAATTATTTTTATTATCAGTTACCGTATTAGGCTTTGCATTTGCATCAAATGCTCAGGATATATCTGACAATGCTATTGGTCTTCGTTTAGGAGATAGTGATGGTTTTGGTGCAGAAGTATCCTACCAACGTGCATTAGGGGAAAATAATCGTTTAGAGGCAGATTTAGGTATTAGAAGTGGATCTGGATACAGTGGATTTAAATTGGCTGGTTTATACCAATGGGTATGGCTGCTAGATGGTGATTTTAACTGGTATGCAGGTATTGGTGGCGGTGTAGGGTCGTATAGCTTTGATAATGTTCCTACCGGAATTGATGATAGCGAAACCTTCTTTTTTGCTGCTGGTGATATCGGTATTGAGTATAATTTTGATTTTCCACTTCAAATATCCTTAGATGCAAGACCTGAATTTGGTTTTGGTGATTTTAGAAACGATTTAGATTTTGATATTGCTTTAGGCGTACGTTATAAATTCTAATCAGGTCAAAACATAAAAATTTAAAGCACCTTTATTGGTGCTTTTTTATTTAATTTAAGTGAAAATTTAAAAATGAAAGATTTTGCTATTATTGGTGTTGGGCCTCGAGGTTTATTTGGGTTAGAAAGGCTTTTGATTAGTCTTGAAAAAACAAATAAACCTCTTAAAATAACGCTTTTTGAACCTTCGGATAATCCAGGTGCAAGTCACGTTTGGGATATCAATCAAGCCTCAAGCAATTTGGTAAACATTAATGAAAGAGCGCTTACGGGATTAATAGCAAGACCAGAAATAATTTTTGATAACAAAAAAATTCATGCTTTCCCTTCATATCACAACTGGACTAACTTCTCACAAAGTGAAAACGACCCAGATACATTTCCTCCAAGAAAAAAAATAGGCAAATATTTAAATGAACGCTTTCTTTCTATAGCAAAAAGTTTAAAAAAATCATCCCTATTTAAAATAATACAAACTAAAATAACATCAATAAATCTTATTGAAAAAATACTTATTTTAACTTCTGAAGAAAACAAAACATACACATTTAATGAGATTTTAATTACCATTGGGCATCAACCTACCGAACTAGCTAAACAACTTAAAACGTGGAAAAAACATCAAAACTCCAATTTATTTGAAGACCCTTACCCTGTTTCTCAATTTAAAAATTTAAAAAACAAAAGCAATATCACCATTGGTCTTAGAGGTTTTGGTTTGGCTATGATTGATGTTATGCGAGCCTTAACCATTAATAATTTTGGCACGTTTAAAATAATTGACCCACTTACATTTAAAACGGAATATACACAGACCACATCGCAAAATTTAAAATTAGCACCATTTTCTTTAGATGGTAAACCTCTTGCTCCAAAACCCTTAAATGAAAATATAGACAATTGGTACAAACCCACTAAATATGAGTTAGAAAACTTCAAAAATGAAATAAAGAAGACCATAGATAGCAATCAAAAAGTTGATAACATCGATTTTTTGATAAAACCCATATCCAAAATAGCATCACGCGTTTTCTTAGATTTAAACAAAAAAGCTATTGTTCATGATTTAGAAGCAAAAAATCTTCAAGAAATTGCTTTAAACTGGTTGAATGATGAAGATTTTGAACATCCTATACTACAATGCACAAGCATTTCAACATACAAGCTCATTCAATATTATATAGGTATGGCGCTAGGGAAAATACCTGTAAGCTTCGATTATTGTTTAGGTCAGATATGGAGACATTGCCAACCCTCACTTTATACTTCTTTTTCTTATGCTAAAATTGATAATGACATTATTGAGAAAGTAATTACGTTGGACGATAGAACAAAACGTTATTCTTATGGACCGCCTATTGAGAGTATGCAGCAAATTCTTGCTTTGGTTGATGCGCAAATTTTATCCTTAAAGTATATCAATAATCCTGAAATTGAAATTACAAATCAAGGTTGGCTGTTCAAAAATAAAAATGAATCGGCCATACATTTAAACAAAATGATAAATAGCGTGTTAGATGCCCCAAAATTATTAGATGTTAATGCACCGATAATAAAAAGCCTATTAAATAACGACCTTATACAACCCATACACACCAAATTGGGCATTGATACAAAAACAGATGGTCGGGTTATATCGTATAACTCTGAAAACCAACTACCAATTTCTGTTTTAGGAAGATTATCAAAAGGGAGCGTTATTGGTGTTGATGCCATTTTAGAATGCTTTGGAAAACGTATTGAAGATTGGGCAGATGCTTATACTAAACGTCTGTAATTCCTAATTTGGCTGCTTTTCACTCAAGTATTTCCAATAGCGTTTTGGAACATGACGAATATGAAGTTTCATATTTTTTCTGGATTCGATGTTCGTGCTCTTAAAATAGTCTTGCCATAGCTTTTGAAACTTAAATTCTTCATCTGAAAAAATTTCCGAAGAAGTTTTTGTAGGATTAAATTTATCTGAAAAATTTAAGTTGATGATTTCAACATTTTTTAAATTATAATATAATCCATAATGCCTTTTTAAATCATAAATAACCCATTTTTGGTCGGCATATCTGCTTTTAAAGTGCTTTGAAATTAAGGGAAGTACGTTAAAATCCGGGTTGATATTTGCAAAATATATATTATCTTTTGTTAATTTGAATCTTACAAAAGCCTCCATTCTATGCTTTTCCCTTCCTACCATTTTTGCTATTTGAGAAATTTTCAAAACTGTGGGGTGTGCAAAATCTTTATCAACCGCTACAGTGCTTTCAAAAGCATGTTTTATATAATCGAGAAGTATATTTTCAACCGCTTCCTTTTCACTTAAAAAAGCATAATATATTTGATAAGTGGATGTTTTTGAAAGTTTACTTTTAAGCCCACTCCAAACCCTATCAGCTTTAATTGTATCTGTAGTAACAATTTCAAGTTCTGAAAACAATAAATTTTGAGCCGTATTTTCTTTTTGAATCGCTACATATTCTAATTTATATTCATAAACGTAAAATACACAGGTTAAAAAACCATCAAAAGTACCATCATAAATTAAATTTGAAGCTTGCATCTATCCAAATAAATTTAGTTGCTTACTTAATGTTTTAGTGTATTTACTTGTTGAATTCTGTAAAATAAAACTTTTGATTTGAGATGCCGTTAAATCTCTTCTTTCAAAATCATTTGAATCACAGATCATAAAATATTTAGCTCTATTTAAAGCTACTCCAATATTTTTTAAATGTTCCCAATTTAATTTTCTATAACGGCGCGCATATAAAATTTTAGAAACCGACTTCATACCAAGTCCTGGAATCCTTGCAAGCATACGTTTGTCTGCGCTATTTACATCGACAGGAAAATCATGTAAATTTCGTAACGCCCAACTCAGCTTCGGGTCTATATCCAAATCTAAATGTTGATGTTTAACATTTAATATTTCATTAACATCAAATCCATAAAAACGCATTAACCAATCCGTTTGATACAGTCTGTTTTCACGGAGCATAGGTACCTCGGTTCCTATTTGAGGTAAACGACTATCATAACTAATAGGTACATAACCCGAATAATACACCCGCTTTAAATTGTAGTTTTTATAAAAATGACTGGAGGTTTGCATAATTTGAAAATCGTTTTCGCCACTTGCACCGATTATCATTTGTGTGCTTTGACCTGCCGGCGCGTATTTTGGCGTACTTTTAATGATTTTCTTTTCAGCTTTATATTGAATAATTTCATTTTTAACCTTAACCATGGGTTTGATAAAATCGTCGTGGTTTTTATCTGGTGCTAAAAGTTTTAAACCGGATCTTGTAGGGATTTCAATATTTACACTTAATCGATCGGCATATAAACCGGCTTCCCTCATAAGCTCGTTTGATGCACCAGGAATGGATTTTAAATGAATATAACCATTGAAGTTTTCCTCTAGCCTGAGCTTTTTCGCCACAGCTACTAAACGCTCCATAGTGTAATCTGCATTTTTAAAAATACCAGAACTTAAGAATAACCCTTCAATGTAATTTCTTCTATAAAAATTCATTGTTAAATCCACGACTTCCTGAACCTTAAATGCCGCTCGTTTTATATCATTACTTTTTCTAGTAACACAATAAGCACAATCGAAAATACAGTGATTTGTTAGCAAAATTTTTAATAACGAAACACAACGCCCATCTTCAGTATATGAATGACAAATACCCATTCCGGTAGAATCTCCCAAACCTTTATTGGTATTAGCCCGTTTGCTTCCACTAGATGAGCAAGACACATCGTATTTGGCCGCATCAGCTAATATTTTGAGTTTTTCTTGAGTACGTTCAAAAGACATAAATAGTTATATTTGAGGGTGAATTGAGACTTTGAGTGAAAAAGCATTTTTTTTCAAAAGGTCTATAAAGATACACTTTTTAATTAAAATTTAAATAAAGAAAACATGCCATAAAAAATTAATTATAGCGTATTTAAAGTAAAAATTAACTCAAATAATTAATCCTTTATAATAAATCAGAATAATTGAATATATTACTTGAACCCTAGTATTACAATGTTTAAAAAAATATTTACAATAATTCTATTTTCACAATTTATGAGTGCACAACAGAGTATACCAAATATTATAAAAACTGAAATTGAAACAGCGCTTTCCTATTATCCAAAATTAAAAAACACGCAAATTAAATTTAAGTTTAAGAAGAACATCAAAAAATCGACAATGCAAGCTAGACCGAGTTTCGGTAGTTTTTTTAGAAGTAAAAAAAATAGAAGCTATATGATTTTGATAAGTGAAACCTTTAAAATTTCAGATAAAAAATTTTTAACAAAAAATATTCCTTCAGATATTTTAATAGGTTGGATTGGTCATGAGTTAGGACATGTTATGGATTATCAAGATAGGAGCAAATTAAACCTTATTGTGTTTGGAATAAAATACTTATTTTCAGAAAAACACATTGTTGAAGCTGAACGTGCTGCAGATACATTTGCTGTAAACCATGGTATGTCTGATTATATTTTGAAAACGAAAAATTTTATTTTGAACCACGCAGACATCAATGAAACTTACAAAAAAAGAATTAAACGTTTTTATTTATCACCAGAGGAAATTATGGAATTAGTTAATACAAGAAATGCCAGTATTATAAAAAATTAAGATTCATTCACAAACGTTTCCCAATCCTTAAATTTATCTTCGCCCATAACACGTTCCATTTTAACTTGACCGCCTTTTTTCTTGTTGGCACCACTCCAATTATGAAAAACCGATGGTTTAATAACGTTAACCTTAATGCCTTTTAAAGCCTTGCTTCTAGCCACTTTATAGTTCTTATTAGCAGCTTTTAAAAAACCATCTAAGGCTTGAGCCACTTCATTATTATCTAGGCTTCCATCCTCACTACCGATATACCAAAAATGATAAAACTCATCATCGTCTCCTCGTTTTGCGCAAATAGTATATTCAGAAATTTTAGTTGAAAATTTGTCCTCTAACTGCTTCATGGCATCATCCATTTTGTTAACGGAAAGTTGAGAACCAACCGTATTTAAAAAGAATTTTGTACGCCCGGTAATTTTTATCTCGGCGCGTTTAGTATCTGTAAATTCGATGGTATCACCAATAAGATAACGCCAAGCACCACTAACACTACTCATAATCAAAACATAATCTTGTCCTGTTTCAACTTGACCCAAGGTTAAGGCAGGGGCGTTTTGAGATAAGGAACCATCTCCATTAATATATTCAGGATTAAATGGTACAAATTCAAAATAAATACCACTATCTGTATTTAATTGCATGGCATCGGTATCTGGTCTCACTTGTGTAGCAATATACCCTTCAGATGCCAAATAAGTATCGATAACCTTTACAGGTTTCCCCATTAAGGCATTAAAACTTTTTTCATATGGGCTAAAAGCAACACCTCCAGATGTATAAACTTGAAGATTTGGCCAAATGTCATGGATATTATCCAGATTGTGATAGTCTATAACTTTTTGAAGCATTAACTCAATCCAAGATGGAATACCACTTAAAGCACCAATATCCCAATCTTTAGCTCGTTCTGCAATACGCTGTACCCTAGCATCCCAATCATCAATTTTAGCAATATCTTCTCCTGGCTTGTAATAACTTCTAAACCAAAACGGGATATTACTTGCGCTTATACCACTAATTTCACCTTCCAGATGATCATTATTTTCTTCTAAATCGGTAGAACTACCAAGCATCATTATCTCTTTTTCAAAAAAATCGGCTGGTAGATCAAAATTTTTAAGTGCAAAAACCTGTTTAATTCCTGATTCTCTAATTGCGGAAACCATAGCATCTGTTACAGGAATTCGTTTACTTGTTTTGCCTGTGGTTCCCGAACTTAAAGCAAAATATGATGGATGCCCAGGCCACGTGACATCAGACTCACCTTCTTGGAGTTTATACCACCATTCCTCATTAATTTTATTATAATCAAAATACGGTACTGTTTTCGCAAATGCAGATTGTAAATTATCGGATTTTAAAATTCCTGAAAAATTATAGTGTTTACCAAACTGTGTGTTTTCAGATTCTGATAGTATTTTTTTTAAAACGCCATTTTGGGATTTTATGTGGTCTTCTTCCGAAGAAAATGTATCTTTTAATTCAATTACACTTTTGATAATGTTACCTAGAATAGCCATAATTTTATTATTTATCCCAAAGGTCTTGATTAAGGTACTTAAATTTTAACACAAACAAGATATTTGTTAATCCATACAATGCACAACTGTAAATATTATAAAAATTCACAATATATTTAAAAAATGATTTTTGACGACATATCTTGAACGTATAATTTTAAATATTGATAAAAATTTAATACTTATAATATGAACAACTATTAGGTTTATACTGTTTCTTTTATTTTGAGTTTTACTAGCAGTAACTATAGATTTAAATTTATATAGCTTTGTTTTTTCTTTACCACATCTATTGGTTCTATATTTACAACTGCTAACATCTCTAAAAAATCTTCAGTATTACGCGTTTTTTTGGGTTATATGATGTTGGAAAGCAAATAGTTATTTGAGTTATATTTTATGAATATATAACGAAAATTAGTTAAAATTAAACATACATTTTAAATAAAACCATTATATATGAAGTTGAAAACTATTTTTACCGCTTTTGGTTTTATGGCTATTATACTAACTTTCATGCCATTTATAGCTCTCGATTTTTGGTGGGTTAGAATGTTCGATTTCCCGCATCTACAATTAACTATTTTAACAAGTATTGCCACAATTCTATATCTTATAAAATTTGATTTTAAAGAATATAGAGACTATATTTTTATTTTAGTTCTTACTAGTTGTACCATATTACAGTTTTCAAAAATATATCCATATACCGTATTCGCTGACTTTGAAGTTTTAAATGCCTCAAAAGCACCAAAATCCAAAATCAGTATTTATACGGCTAATGTTTTTCAAAAAAATAAAAAAAGCAAATCTCTTATTCATCAAATAACAACACTTAATGCTGATTTAATGTTGTTTACCGAAGTAAATACCAGATGGCTTAACATAGTTTCCAAAAACCTTCCTAAGGATTATAAATACAAGGTAGAATATCCTTTAGACAATACCTATGGTATGACTATGTATTCTAAATTACCATTATTAAATCCAGAAGTTGAATTTTTAGTGAGTGATAGCATTCCTTCAATTCATTCAAAAGTTATTTTGAAATCTAATGATACTATTCAAGTTTATGCCATACACCCCACACCACCTATGCCACGGGAAAACCCAATGTCCACAGACCGAGATACTGAGATGATGAAAATTGCCAAATTGAGTTTAAACTCAAAAATTCCTGTTATAACATTTGGAGATTTTAACGATGTGGCATGGTCGCAAACTTCTAAATTATTTAAAAAAGTTGGTAAATTTCTGGATATTAGATATGGTAGAGCGCTCTATAACACTTTTAATGCGAAGAGCTATATTTTTAGATGGCCTTTAGATCATGTATTTATTACGAAAGAATTTAGACATATCAGTTCTAAAACGTGTGAAGATATTAATTCAGATCATTTCCCATTATACGTAGAGTTAAGTTTTGAACCAGAACTTTCTCAAGAACAAGAACCGATACCACCAAATAAGAATGACTTTATACGTGTTAAAGAGCAAATGAATAAGTTTGATGATAACTAAAAATTATAAAACCAAACATTTAGCCAAAGTGTCTTGATAAATAGCTTCATATTTAGGTACAATAGCATGTAAATCATATTTTAAAGCTTCTTTTCTTGCATTTGCTTTAAAGGCATTTAAACGCGTTTCATCACTTAAGATATAAAGTGCATTTTTAGTCATACCATCAATATCACCTACAGGACTTAAAAAACCAGATTTGCCATGAATATTAACTTCTGGCAAACCTCCTGAGTTACTAGAAATTACAGGGACACCTGAAGCCATAGATTCTAGAGCGACTAAACCAAAACTTTCTGTTTGCGAGGGTAGTAAAAACAAATCACTAAAACATAATATTTTATCAATTTCATTACTTTTCCCGAAGAAAACCACTTTATTTGAAATACCTAATTCATTGCAACGAACTTCTACTTTTGCCTTTTCAGGACCCTCACCGATAAACATGAGTTTGGCAGGTATTTCTTTTTGAATGTTATAAAATATACTGATTACATCTTGAACACGCTTTACAGGCCTTAAATTACTAATATGCGTTATTATTTTCTCATTATCATTAGCCATCATACCGCGTTGGCAATCTTTAAATCCATCATTATATTTTTCTAAATCTATAAAGTTAGGAACAACTGTAATATCATTTTTTATATCGAATAACCGTAAAGTATCTTCTTTTAAACTTTTTGACACTGTGGTTACCGCGTCTGATTTATTTATACTAAATGTTACTGCTGGTTTATAAAAAGGATGACTGCCAACAAGTGTAATATCCGTACCATGCAACGTTGTAACAATTGGGAGGTGAATACCTTCCTCCTTTAACATTTTTTTTGCCATATATGCTGCATAGGCATGAGGAATTGCATAATGCACATGAAGTATTTCAATACCATGAAGTTTTACCATATCAACTAATTTACTTGACAAGGCTAACTCATAAGGTTGATAATGAAACAATGGGTATTCTGGTACGTTTACCTCATGATAATGCACGTTATTACTTATTAAATCCAATCGTACAGGTTGATTATAAGTAATAAAATGAATTTCATGACCACGTTTAGAAAGTTCTAAACCGAGTTCTGTAGCAACAACACCACTACCTCCAAATGTTGGGTAACAAACAATCCCTATTTTCATAATTTAAGTTATAAGTGTTTTGAGCTCTAAGTGCCAAAGTTGTAACTTTAAATACCTCCAAATTAAAACTTAAGTACTTTTCAATCTTCTATCGCTTCGTAAATTAAACGCTGTATTTCTGTTCTAACGTTTTCTTTTAGCAATAAATTCTTTCCTGCGTTTGGGTAAGTTCTATTAGCTAAAAAAACATAAACTAATTCATTTTCAGGATCTGCCCATGTATACGTTCCCGTAAAACCGGAATGCCCAAAACTTGACATCGGTACACAGCCACATGTAGGGCCTTTGTCACCTAATTGTGGTTTATCAAAACCTACACCTCTTCTATTATTATTGCCACAATAGTAACAGGTATTAAACTTATCGATAGTTTCTGGTTTTAAATAACGTTTCCCTCCATAATAACCTTTCTGCAAATACATCTGCATAATTTTTGCAACATCATTTGCATTGCTAAAAATACCTGCATGACCACCTACTCCATTCTGCATTGCCGCCCCCATATCATGAACATGACCATGTACTTTTCCATATCTATAATAATCATCAACTTCCGTTGGCACTATTTTCTTGCTACTTATTTTATGGTAAGGATTGTACAAAGTATAATTAGCACCCAACGATTCATAAAAATGTGATTGTACTAAGTTATCTAATGTTCTGTCGTAATGATACTCAATAAATTTCTTTAAAATATAATAAGGAAAATCACTATACCGGTATCTTTTACGTTTTAACAACTCTGAATTCTTTATAATTTCTGGCAGAGAATCTTGATAATCAGTTCTTAAAAATAATTTTTTATGTACTTCAATATTATATTTATCACTACGAATTGTTCTATAATATTTTTTACTCGGCCGTTTAGTAATGGTATCTAAAGTGCGATAGTAAAAAGGTTCCCACGGCCTTAATTGTGCATAATGCGATAACATACTTTTTAAAGTTATATGAGCCTTGTTCGACTCTTTGTATTCTGGCAAAATAGTTGAAAGCTTTGTGTTTAAAGACACTATACCCTGCTCTTCAAGCTCCATTAACAAAGGTAAAGTCGCCAAAATTTTTGTTAGTGATGCCACGTCATAAATATCATCAAATGCTACCTTTTCTTTACCGCTATAAGTATGTTTTCCAAAGTTTTTATTATAAACAACCTTACCTTTTCTAGCAACTAATAATTGAATTCCCGGTGTCATCATTTTATCAACAGCGAGCTGAGCTACAGAATCCAATTTTTTTAATTTTTCCGAACTCATTCCCACACGCTCAGGGATACTATAGCCTAAACGTTTAAGTTCGTTGTTTTGAATACCATCGCCGACTTTAAAATAATTACCAATTGAAACTGGCAGATTTCCTTTTGATGCCAAAGCGCCAAATATAAGCTGCGCAGATTTACGTTGAGCAATTTCACTATTTTGATAGCTAACCACTATACTTTCAATATTCTCCAACGTTTTTAAGCTTGAAAGCGCATAAGGCTTAACAAAAGCATCTAAAATAATAGTATGCGATTGTGCAATTTCATGTAACCAAACCAATTCCTTATTGCTAAATTCGTAACTTTTCCAAGGATTATCGTTAGAGCGGTGAAAACCAATAACAACTGTATTATAAGATTTTAATTTATCTGTTAGTGTGAACAAATTATCAGATTCAATAGCATGTACTTTAGCATATTTTTTTAGTTCGTTTAAAAAAGCAGAACCAGAATCATCACCTAATTTTACATAAGCGATACGCTTAGTTTCCAAGTGTCTTAAAGGCAGTAAATCATTTTCATTTTTTACTATTGTTATAGCATTTTCAAGTAATTCTTCATACAATATATCATCCTGTAATCTATTTAAGTCTTTTGATAAATTATAAAGTCCAACAGGTTCATAATGATTCAGACCTACTTTATATTTTGCCTGAAGAATCTTTTTAACCGAATACGCTAAGCGTGCTTCGCTAATTTCGCCTTGATTATAAGCACCTATAATTTTTGCTACACCTTTTCCAACATCCTCAGACATCAACATCACATCATTACCAGCTTTAAAAGCAGCTAAATCGATAGCTCCTGTTTCACTAAAATCTGCAGCGCCCCTCATGGTTAAAGCATCTGTAAAAATCAAGCCTTTAAACCCTAAGCGTTCTTTTAATATGTCAGTGACTATATGATTTGATAACGATGAAGGATAGCCGTTACGGGGCTCTAAACTAGGAACGTTTAAATGTGCCACCATAACACTAGATAGGCCTTCTTTAATCAATTTCTTGTACGGGTATAACTCTATAGAATCAATTCGTTTTTTATTGAAATTAATGGTTGGTAAGGTAAGATGCGAATCTTGTTCGGTATCGCCATGACCTGGAAAATGTTTTGCGTTAGCCAAAACACCAGCACTTTGCATCCCTTTCATAAATGCTAAAGCTTTTTCGGTAACATTATCTCTATCTTCTCCAAAAGATCTATTACCTATTATTGGGTTTTTTGGATTTGTATTAATATCAACAACTGGTGCAAAATTAAAATGAACGCCCAATCGCTTACAATGTTCGCCTAATTGCTTTCCAGTTTGTTCAATTAGCTTGTTATTTTTTATGGCACCAAGTGTCATATTCCACGGAAATGCGTAGGTAGAATCTAAACGCATACTTAAGCCCCATTCGGCATCCATACCAATAAGCATTGGTATTTTAGAGAGCGATTGTAACTCGTTATTTAATCGGGCCTGCCTATTAGGACCTCCATTAGAGTATATAATGCCGCCTATATGATGATCTTTTATGGTGTTAATTACTTTATTTTTTGTGGCTTGATCTTGGTTGGACATGACTTGCATCATATACAACTGCCCTACTTTTTCAGGTAAAGTCATAGACGAATATATACTATCGACCCATTTTTTTTGTGCTTCGGAATCGGGCGTTAGTAATGGGTTAAGATTAATTTGTGCAGTGGTTTGTAATACTGAAAAAAAAGTTATTACAAGAATTAAGATTTGACGCATAAAAAAATAAATTAAGGGGAAATTATTAGCAATAACTTTAAACACTAATAACCATGCCAAAATAATACTTTTTAGAGAAGATAAAAAGACTTTAAGAGAGATTTATAAAGAAGTTTTCAAACCGTTTTACTTAACAAAACGTCCATGCCAACTATCGCTTGCCGGTACTTCCCAATTCTCGTTGAATTCTGAAATGGTATTTACTAAATTATTGAAAACAATCGTGTTTTTAGAAACTGCTTTGTCCTTTGCCATTTTTCTAAAATCTGTTAGCGTTTTGTAGGCTATGTAATCGCCCTGCTTGTAGGACACATTCATTTTATCCATTAAATCAACGTTATAATCTTTTTCTAACTGTTGTATAAAATGTACTGATGAATCAATAGAACAACCAGTTGCTGCATTTAAACTTTGATTTAAGCCTAAAATTATAAAACGTTTGTATTTGATAGTATACCCAGCTTGTAAATCGGTACCATGAGCCGTCCAATTTTCAACAAAAATATCAAGTTTTGATTGAATCTCTTGAAGTTCATTTTCTGAAAACGAACGGTTTGCTTGGTAAATCCAAACTCTTGATTCTTCTGGTAAGGTATTAAAGTCTAGTAACATGAATTGATTTATTAATTACGATTTTTGATTTTGTAAAAATAAATTATGAGTCTTTATTATCTGCTTTATAATGATTTCTGAAAGTATACGCCATAGAACCACCAAAAAAAACAAAACCCAATAAGAACTTTGCTATTGAAAAAGGCTCTTTATCAATAAAATCAAAAATAGACATCCATAAAGCAAATAAAAAACCGCTAATAATAACTGTTTTTAAAATTGCTCTATTGCTTCTCTTTACTTTCACTATAAATTAATCATTTTAATTAAAATATATAATAGAGTCTTAGCTGTTCAAAAACAGCAATATCCTATAAGTCTTGCGCATTTGCGATTAACTCTGCAACATCCATAACTTGAACATCACTTTCTTTTTCTTTAGCTTTTATGCCATCTGTCATCATAGTATTACAAAATGGGCAGCCTGCTGCTATAACTTCTGGTTTTGCATCGAGTGCTTGTTCGGTACGCTCTACATTCACTTCTTTATTTCCTGGCTCTGCATCTTTAAACATTTGCGCACCTCCTGCTCCGCAACATAAGCCGTTGCGTTTACAGTTTTTCATTTCGATTAATTCGGCTTCTAATTTTTGAATTAATACTCTTGGTGCTTCATAAACGTTATTGGCACGTCCTAAATAACAAGGATCGTGAAAGGTAATGCGCTTGCCTTTATATTTACCACCTTCAATAGTTAAGCGCCCTTCATCAAGTAATGTTTTCAAAAATGTGGTATGATGCATCACTTCGTAATTTCCGCCTAATTCTGGATATTCATTTTTTATCGTATTGAAACAATGCGGGCATGCGGTTACGATTTTTTTTATTTCGTAAGCGTTTAAAACTTCGATGTTTGTTACGGCTTGCATTTGGAATAAAAACTCATTTCCTGCTCGTTTTGCGGGATCTCCAGTACAGCTTTCCTCGGTGCCTAGAACTGCAAATTCAACTTTAGCTTTGTTTAATAATTTTACAAATGCTTTGGTTATTTTTTTTGCTCTATCATCAAAACTTCCTGCACAACCTACCCAAAACAGTACTTCTGGTTGTTTTCCTTGAGCCAAATATTCGGCCATTGTTGGGACTTTAAGTAGTTCGCTCATAGTATTTTTTTTAATACCTACAAGATCCAAAACCTTGTGGGAAGTTCAATTCAAATTGTGCTTTGCGCTAGGGATTGAGGCATTTGTTGAAGCTCTTTTTGTATTGTTGCACCTAAGCAACACAAAAAAGCGACTGCCGAAAGCTCGACCCTTTTCGGGTAACGCCCTAATTATTTAATTATTCGTTTTTCCAATTTAATCGGTCCATTTGATTGTATGGCCATGGTGCACCGTTGTTTTCAATATTGGTCATCATATTATTTAATTCTGTTGGGGCTGCGGATTGCTCCATAACCAAATAGCGGCGCATATCCATAATGATTGAAAGCGGATCGATACTTACAGGACAAGCCTCCACACAAGCGTTACAGGATGTGCACGCCCAGAGTTCTTCTTTTGTGATATAATCATCTAAAAGTTGTTTTCCATCGTCTTTAAATGTGCCTTTATTGGTATCTATATTTTTACCCACTTCCTCTAAGCGATCTCGGGTATCCATCATTATTTTTCGGGGCGATAGTTTTTTCCCTGTTTGATTTGCGGGACATTCGCTAGTGCATCGCCCACATTCTGTGCAGGTATAGGCGTTTAACAATTGTACCCAATTTAGATCTTGAACATCGCTGGCACCGAATTTTCCCGGCACACTTTCTTCTGTGCCTTCTGGTGCTGCTGCAAATGGATCAATGTTTGGGTCCATCATCATTTTTACTTCTTTGGTAACTGCCTCTAAGTTATTTAATTGGCCTTGAGGTTGTAATTTTCCGTAATAGGTGTTTGGGAACGCTAATAAAATATGAAGATGTTTTGAGAAATATAAATAGTTTAGGAAAATTAATATGCCTACGATATGCACCCACCACGCAACCCTTTCGATAAGGTGCAGTGAGCCTTCTGATAATCCTGAAAACCACGGTGCTATGTATTGGCTTATTGGGTTTCCTGAATTTATGGCTTGGAAATCCATATCGGTCGCATTCATGACTAAAAATAAAGCCATTAACACCATTTCGAAATATAGGATATAATTTGCATCGTTTTTTGGCCAGCTTGTCATTTCACTTTTCCAAAAACGTGCTAGTTTTAACATATTTCTTCTTGCCCAAAATATAATAACGGATATAAAAACCAAAATAGCCAATACCTCAAAAGTGCCAATTAAAAAACCATATACAGGTTCTGGTAATAGTTTAAGACCTATTCTATGTGTGCCGAACAGCCCATCGATTATAATTTCGAGAACTTCAATATTTATAATGATGAAACCGACATAAACAATAAAGTGTAAAAATCCCGAAATAGGACGACGCACCATTTTGCTTTGCCCTAAAGCAATCATTGCCATATTTTTCCAACGTTGCGATGTATTATCACTAACATCTACATCTTGCCCGAGTTTTATATTTCTAAGAAGCTTTTTAACGTTTTTAGCGAAAAAGCCAATTCCTAGAATTAATATTATAGCAAAAAGAATGTTTGGCAAATAGGTTATCATATAACTAGCTTATTAGTCGTTATTTTTTATTTCGTTACCCGCTGCATCATATTGTTTTGGTTTTTTTCCGAATAGTGAAAAATGAACGTAACGTTTTGGGTTCAGCTTCATGTCCTCTAATAATTGTTCCAGTTGCAGACTTGCGCCTTCCAAATTATTGTAAAGTGCTTCATCCTTTAATAGTTTACCAATTGATCCTTCACCATTTTCAATTTTAGAACTGATAGTGTTAAAATTCTGAATGGTTGCTTCAAGATTTTTTATTGTTTGGTCTAAATTTGTATTGGCAAGCTGTTCTGAAGTTTTTAACAAATTTGATGACATAGTATCAACGTTAGATAATGTATTATTTAATTTTTCTTCATTATTGGACATCAATCGGTTTAAAGATATGGATGTGTTGTTAAAATTCTGAATAACATTATTTAAACCAGAAACACTATTTCTAAGACTCGTCTTTGTTTTCTCGTCAAAAACATCATTTAAATTAGTAAGTAAAGAATCGGCACCTACCATCATAATTTCGATTTTTTCTTGTAGAGGCGTTAAACGTTGGTTTACCAAATCGGTTAAACCTGCTTTTACAGTACTTTTTAAAACATCGTTATCTTCTGCTATTTCCGCTCCATCAAAAGCAGGAATAATAGCAATAGCCTTACCTCCAATTAGTCCGGTTTCATATAATTCTGCCGTACTGTTTTTTGAGAATTTAAAATCGCTATTTACAAGAAGTTTTATTAGCAACTTTCCAGAGCCATCTCCTTTAAAGCCAATATTATCAACTTTACCAACATTAAGGCCATTAATAGTTACCGGGGTAGATGATACTAAACCCTCCACATTGTCGTATTCAGTATATAATGTTTGTGATGAATTAAAAAGGTCGCGCCCTTTAAGATAATTAAAACCATAATACAGCAATAAAATCCCTAATAATACGAGTATCCCTGTTTTTACCTCTCTTGATATTTTCAAAATGTATTTCTTTAGAAAAACAAATTTAATATAAATTTGAGAAGAACGTGCTTAATTAGTTATTGATTTTAAAGCATCGACAAGTGGTATCTTTTTTCCCTGTTTAAACGCTACTATAAAACTTGACTTATAACCTTTGTTCTTAGCTTGTTGCTCTAGTATTTTAATCTTTTCATAATCAGAAGAATTACCATAAAAATATTTATATAAGCCTCCTACTTTCTCTCTTGAAATAGATCTTAACCCTTTAAAATTATAAGGTTTAGTTTGCAATGCTTTTGAGCTTGCCGCAATCTGTACTTTAAAGGAAAGGCCATTTAAATTTTCTGTATCTGATTCTTCAATACTTTTAATTAATGAGTAATCACTAACATTTTTCTCAATACTTATTTTATATTGGAGAATGGCTTCTTTTATAGCATCAGCCATTTGTTGCTGCCCTTTTTTGGAATTTAAATAAGCACCTTCTTTCTTATTAGTTAAAAAACCTAATTCTACAAGTACACTTGGCATAACGGTTTGGTGCAATACAATAAAACCAGCTTGTTTTACCTTTCTGTCCTTTCGGTTTAATTTTCCTGTAAAATGTTTTTGTATTAAACCTGCTAATTGAATGCTTTGGTCTAGATATTCTTCTTGACTAAGTAGAATACTCATAACGGACTCTGGAGAATTAGGATCGAAGCCAGCATAGTTTTTTTCATAATCATCCTCCATAAATATTACAGAGTTTTCTTTTTTGGCAACTTCAAAATTGGTTTTATTTCTGTGCGTTCCCAAAACGAAAGTTCCTGCCCCATAAGCTTGCGAGGTATGTGAGTCGCAGTGAATTGAAACAAATAAATCTGCCTTTTCCTTATTTGCAATTTTACCTCTTACAAATAAATCTATAAAAACATCTGTTTTACGTGTATAAACAACTTTAATGCCTGGGTTTTTTTCAAGTTCCTTACCAACAGCCAATACCGTTTTTAAAGCAATATCCTTCTCTCGGTAACCATTCCCTAAATTACCAGGGTCTTTTCCACCATGGCCTGCATCCAAGACAACTACAAACTGTTTTGAGGTCTGTAATGGTTCGTTTATAACAAATGAAGAAAATGTTAATACTATAATAAAAGATACGAATATCAATATGTTGTTCGTTTTCATTTGGTAAATACTATTTTTTAATAACCGGTTACACTTTAATACAATCCCAGGCATCATTTTAATACCACGAGAAATCAATTATTTAAAGGCATTTTAACGACCAAAAAACAAGGTTTTTTTTAATTTTAAATATTTAATTGAATATTAAATCAATCACAGAAAAATATATGTAATTTTGACTTTTCAAAAACCGAGCCATACTTTTACAAAAATACATTTAAAAGCGTTGCATACAAACAACTTTAAAATACTTTTTGCATTTAGTTTTACAGTGTTTATCAACACGTTAAGCTTTGCTCAAGATATTCCAAAAAAGGGGAAAAAGATAGACAGATCTATTAAAGATAGAGTAACCCGAATAGATAGTATTCCTATTTTACAACCTTCAGAAAAAATTCAAGATACTATTGTAACCGATTCTGTAAAACCTAAAAAAGAGCTTTTAGAAACTATTGTTAAATATCACGCCAAAGACTACACAAGATTTAGTAATAAACGGCAAAAACTATACTTATACAACGAAGCCAAGATCGATTATGGCGATATGAATATAACTGCTGGAAATATTATAATTGATTACAATTCAAATACAGTTTACGCCAAAGGTATAACAGACACTATTGAAGGGTACACGCAAAAACCTGTATTTACTCAAAGTGGTAATGTGGTAGAGCCAGATTCGATTATTTTTAACACAGAAACACAAAAAGCACTTATTTACAACTCTAAAACGGAACAAGGCGAAGGTACCGTGATTTCTGAAATAACAAAGAAAGAAAACGATTCGGTCTATTTTGTTAAAGATGCAAAATATACAACCTCTAAAAATCTAGATGACCCAGAATATTATATAAAATTACGTAAAGCTAAAATTGTACCCGGCAAAAAAATTGTTACAGGGTTAGCCAATCTTTTTATTTATGATGTACCTACTCCTTTAGGTTTACCTTTTGGTTTTTTTCCACAAAGTGAAAAACAAACCTCTGGTGTTTTAATACCTACATTTGGTGAACAAAATAATCGTGGTTATTTTTTACAAAATGGGGGGTATTATTTTGCTATAAACGACTATGTTGATTTAGCCATTTTAGGAGATTATTATACTAACGGAAGTTATGGCGTGCGTATAGATAACACCTATGCCAAACGCTATAGATTTAGAGGTAATGTTGGTTTTAGGTATGAGAATTTAATTAATAGCGAACGTGGTTTTTCTGATTACTCAACAAATACTATTTATAATTTACGTTGGTCACACAGTCAAGATGCAAAAGCAAATCCCAGTTCTCGATTTACGGCTTCTGTAAATTTAGGAAGTAGTACTTATTACAGACAATCTGTAAATCAAATTAACACGGGAGCTTTTTTAAATAATACACTAGCATCATCAGTTTCATATTCAAAAACCTTTCAGGGTGAACCACAAGTCAATTTTAGTATGACTGCAACACACTCCCAAAATACAAATACCGAAATTATAAACATGACACTTCCAACCTTTCAAGGAAGTGTTGGTAGAGTTTACCCGTTTGCAGCAAAAACAGGCTCCAAAAAAGGGCTTATTCAAAATATGAATTTACAGTATAATATCCGTGGGGAAAATAGAATTCAAACCACCGATTCATTATTCTTTAAAAAAGAAATGTTCGATGATGCTAAAGCAGGTTTTCAACATACTATTCCCTTAACAACAAACTTCAAATTATTTAAATATTTTAGCGCGAGTGCGAGCACTAATTTTAATGAGGTATGGACATTTAAAACTATTGATAAAACTTACGACCCTATTGCTAGAGAAACAGTTACTGAAACAGTTAATGGCTTTGATACATTCAGAACTTATAATTTTAGCACAAGTCTTGGAACTACAGTTTACGGGATGTTTAATTTTGAAAAAGAAGAAGGAGCAGATAAAAAGATTAAAGCCATTCGGCATATTATAAGACCTTCCATTAGCTATAATATTAATCCCGCGTTCGATAAATACTATGACTCTTACGAAGTGGTAAGTGCGGATGGTTTAACAACAAACGATGTTGAATTTAGCCGATTTGAGCAAGGTATATTTGGTACGCCAAATAAAAATTTTTCAAGTTCTATGGGCATTTCTGTATCCAACAATCTTGAAGCAAAAGTGAGAGACCGAGACAGTACAGCTACTGAACCTAAAAAAATCATTATTTTAAATAACTTAAATTTTTCCACATCATATAATTTTGCTGGAGATTCTCTACAATGGAGCCCCGTGAGGATGAGTGGTGGTACGCAACTTTTTAAAAATAAAATGAGCGTGAATTTTGGAGCGACATTAGATCCTTATGCTTTAGACAATAATAATAGAAGAGCTAATGAATTTAATATTAATAATGGCGGAAGTCTGTTTAGGTTAACGGGTGCCAACCTGAATGCCAGTTGGTCCTTTTCCAGTAAGGATGGAAAAGATAATAAAAAGAAAGATTCAGGAATTCAAGAAAATGTGCGTAGTGGTGGCCGTGCAGACGATTTATTTGGTGTCTCGGAAGATTATGCAAACCAACAAATCCAATCGAGTAGAAATAAAGATGATGATACACCAAGCGAGTCGTACAATTATAAAATCCCTTGGAATTTTAGAGTAGCTTATGCTGTTAATTATTCCAATAGCACACGCCAAAATGAAATCTCTTCACATTCACTTATGTTTTCCGGTGATATTGAAATCTCACCAAAATGGTCCGTTGGTGGCTCTTCAGGTTACGATTTGAAAAATGCTGGTTTTACTTATACACAACTACGGTTTGAGCGCGATTTATTAAGTTGGCGCATGAATTTTAGTTGGGTACCTTTTAGCAATAGAAGTTCTTGGAATTTCTTTATTGGTATAAAATCCAGTATTTTAAGCGATCTTAAATATGAAAAACGTAGGCAACCAGATATTCAGTTGTAAAATTGATTATTTAATTTAAGATAAAAAACTAAGATGTTCTTATTCAAAAAAAATAAAAATATAAGGTTACAATGAAAACTATAATTACCACACCTGATGCTCCTGCGCCAATTGGCCCTTATAATCAAGCTGTTTTAATAGGAAACACATTATATACATCTGGGCAAATAGCAATAAACCCTCAAACTAATAATTTGGTTTTAGAAGATTTAAGTGAAGAAACAAAGCAGGTTATGGAGAATTTAAAAGCTGTTTTAAATGCTGCTAGAATGACTTTTAAACATGTTGTAAAATCTTCCATATTTATTAGTGATATGGACAACTTCTCACTTATAAATGAGGTTTACGGAAGTTATTTTGAAGATGCCGATGCCCCTGCTAGAGAAACCGTTGAAGTCGCTCGGCTTCCAAAAAATGTTAATGTAGAAATTAGTATGATTGCCTTTAAGTAAAAAGCTAAACTAAAGCGTTTTTACCTTTGGAAAACTTAATAAGTAACTCTTTTAACTTTTTTTTATTAATAGGTTTAGGTAAAAAATCATCGATACCTGCATCTTTAGCTTGTTCAATATCTTTATCGAAAGCACTAGCAGAAACCCCTATTATTGGTGTTTTGTTATTTAAATATTTATTTGTTTCCTTTATGCATCTTGTAGCTTCATAACCATTCATACCTGGCATGTATATATCCATAAACACCAAATCGAAATCTAAAATCTTATAGAGTTCCAAAGCTTCTAATCCATTTTTGGCAAACGTACAGTCCGCACCTTGGCGCTCTAACAAAAATTTAATCACTTTTTGATTCATCCTATTATCTTCCGCTACTAAAACATTAAACTTACTAGATAATACAGGTACGTGTTTTTCCTCGGTAACTTTAATTATTAAAGTTTTTTGTAACTGTAAACTAAAATAAAATGTTGACCCTTCATTTTCTATACTTTCTAGTTTAAGTTCGCCACCCATGATATCTACAAGTTTATGAGATACAGAAAGCCCCATACCACCTCCTCTGTAATCCTTTTTAATTGGATTACTATAAATACCATCAAAATTATTAAAAACTTGTTTAACATGTTCTGGCTTCATACCTATACCAGTATCTTTTATATAAAATGTAATAATCTGATCGTTATCGAAACCCACGGACTGATCTACAATAATCGATATCTTACCTGAGTTTGTAAACTTAATAGCATTATTTATTAAATTTATTAATACTTGCTGAATCCTTACCGAATCGCCTAAAACTTGGAATTTATCCTTTTCTTCAGATAAAAATTTAAAGCTGAATTCCAAGCCTTTTTCCCAAGCTTGATATTCAAGGACTTTAAAAATTTTAGTTAATTCTGTTTTTAAATCTAACGTTACTAAGTTTATATCTAAATTGCCTTCATTTACCTCGCTATTGTCCGAAACCATATTTACCAATTGCAGTAAATGTTTGGAAGAATACTCAGCAATTTCAACTTGTGCTTTTTGGTCACTATCCAAGCTGGTTTGTTTTAACATATTCAACATCCCCAAAACTGTATTTAAAGGTGTGCGAACTTCATAACTCATATTAGCAAGATAAATCGAACTATGGTTTGCTAATTCTTCAGCAGTCTCCAAACTTTCCTTTAACTCATCAACCCTGCCCCTTAAATTCTTTTGAATAAAATCATTCTTAAGTTGGTTTTTTAGAAAGAATTGTAAAGCAAAAACCTGAATGATGGCAAGAATAAATAAAAAAACGGCAGCACTTTCTGCATGTATTTTCTTTTCAAGAAAAATGTAACCAATAATTAAAATAGCAGCTATTGATACAAATATGAAAAAAGATAATTTCTTTTTCATTTTGTGTTGCGTTATAGATTTAGGAAAAATCTTCATTCAATAGTCCTTTTTAACAAACTTATCTATAATTAAATTAATTAGCAAACGTATCAAACGGTATTATTTTTCAGTAATTTTAAAATAATAAGATTATAGTCCCTTTGATTATGCAATCTTTAAAATATTAGTTGTTGTTGACGAAACAGAAATTTCAAATATATTACACTTTCATAAAAAACTAGAAATACAATTAATTATCTACTTGTTTACCCGCAGACCCTTTTTCGTCTGGAAATAACTCAAAAACAAAATCAGGGTTTATAAACGCTTCCTTTCTATGCGATACATAAATAATAGCTGTATGACTTTCTGAAGCAATTTTATTTATTAATGCCGAGAATAGTTTAGCAGCAACATCGTCGAGCCCATTTATAGGTTCATCTAAAATTAGTAATGGTGGATGTTTAACCATAGCTCTCGCAATTAAAACAAGGCGTTTATGTCCGTTAGATAAAAACTGAAAACTTTTGTCTTTTATATGATACATACCAAGAAGTCTTAACCAAGCCCTTGCTGTACTTATTTGTTTGTCTGTAGGATAATTATAAAGGCCTACAGAATCTACAAACCCAGATATAATCATACTTTCAATTGTATCTCTTCGTTTAAACCCGCGTAGCATTTCCGAAGTATAAAAACCTATATTTTTTTTGATGTCCCAAACGGTTTCGCCATTCCCTTTTTTCATTCCGAATAAGGTCATATCTACCATATATCCTTTTGGATTATCACCAGAAATCAATGAAAGTATGGTGCTTTTTCCAGAACCATTTGGGCCAATAAGCTGCCAGAATTCGCCTGCTTTTATTTGCCAAGAAATGTTTTTAATAATGGGTCTTTCACCATAACTTACAGAAACTTTATTGAGATTTATTAACGGATGGAATATGTTTTTGTTAATGTTATAGGGTTGCGGTAAAGGTTCATTGAAGTAATTATTTGAAATTTTATTGGTTTCAGCAGCAGCTACATATAATTCAAATGTATCATTTTGTAGAACGAAAACATTTTCAATAAATGACAGTACGTCTCTTATTCTTGTTGTTATTTGAATAATTAAAACCTCTTTACTTAATTCATTAAGTGTTTGCTTTATTTTAGATTGTGTCTTTACATCCAAACAATCAAAAACATTATCTAAAACTAAATATTCTGGATTGGATTTTAAGATATGTTTTAGAAGTGCAAGTTTCCGTTCGCCTTCAGAAGAATTTTTGAGACTATTTTTGGTAGATGTATTTATATCAAAATTACCGTGACGTGTTTCCTCTTCAATAAATGTATTTAGGATAACTTCTGAAAAAACAGCTCCATTTAAACAAGACAGTTCATTTAAGAATTGGCCAGAGGTAATCTTATCAATAAGCGCATTTCTATTATCTGTGTTAGAAATGTATAATGCTCTATGCTTAGGCACAAGTAAACCTATAAATCTTTAGTATGAAAAGGCACTAAACCATCGATTGGCCTTCGTATAAAATTCCCGACCTTAAATCCCATTTCTTCGCCAACCTCTTTAATCTCTTTTTGAGCAAAATACGCAATAGAACCTGCAAAATGAACAGGAACGGTTTTTAGCTCTTCTTTGTATTGCATAATCATGTTTGTAGCAAATACACGAATTCCTTTTTTTATAAGGTTTATAGTATATTCCGAATCTTTTTGAAGAAACATAAACTCGGCAAAATTTGCTAAATAAGCGTTTGGACTTGGTTGTTTGTAAAGATTGTATTTTATAAAGTCGGCCTCCATGTTAAATTTAGCCCCGAAAGCTATTTTTACATTTTCTGGCATGTGATCAAAATAATAATCTCTAATTAATTGTTTTCCATAATAATTCCCAGAAGCATCATCCATTAGTGTGTAACCGAGCGATATAACACGTTGGTGCAACTGCTCGCCATCATAATAGCTACAGTTGGACCCAGTACCTAAAATACAGACTACTGCAGCTTCTTTAGGGTTGTTTACGGTAGCATAAACAGCCGCCAAAGTATCTTCATTAACTTCAATCTGTGCGTTTTTAAATATAGCTACAAGTACACTATTTAAAAGCTCTTTGGCATTATCTGTACCACAACCGGCACCATAAAAAAATACATGTGTAACCTTATCCTTATTAGCTTTTAATTCTTGACTTTTTAATATTCTTTTTGTTAGTTTTTTTTCGTTTAAAATTGCTGGGTTTAATCCTTTTGTTCGGATTTTATCCATTAATTTATTTCCGTTATTATCTACAGCTAACCAATCTGATTTTGTAGAACCACTATCAATAATTAGAATCATAAGTTTTGTATTAAAGAAAATAGATTGCTTTGGCGTTAAAATCAATTAAAAAGACTTGATTGTAACTAAATAAAAATCTGTAAAACATATAATATTACTTTTAGATTAAAAAATAATATTAAGATATCACTGAAAATGAGTTGTTTTTATATATTAAAAAAACAAGATCCCGCAATATGCATCGGGATTTGTTCAACTTACCATTTTGTTTTCGTTTTATAAACTTAACAAAATAGGATTTCATAAAAAAATCCACAGCATTAACCAAATTATTAACACTGTGGAAATATATTAATATTTTATTATAGCTTACCGATATGTTGCGCTAAATCAATTAATTTAGTTGAATAACCAAACTCATTATCATACCAAGATACTAATTTCACAAAACCATCATTTAATGCCATACTTGCATTAGCATCAAATGTGCTTGTTTTAGGCTCTGACACGAAATCTTGAGATACAACACCTTCTTCAGTATACCCTAAAACACCTTTTAATTCACCTTCAGAAGCTTCTTTTAAAGCTGCTTTAACTTCAGCCCAAGGTGCTGGCTTTTCTAATCGGCATGTTAAATCGACTACAGATACATCAACAGTAGGTATTCTAAAAGCCATACCAGTTAATTTCCCGTTCAATTCAGGAATAACTTTTCCAACTGCTTTTGCTGCTCCAGTTGAAGCAGGTACGATATTATTTAAGGATGCACGTCCTAGTCTATAATCTTTTTTAGAAACACCATCAACAGTAGATTGTGTTGCTGTTGCAGCATGAACCGTAGTCATTAACCCTTCAGCAATACCAAATTTATCGTTAATTACCTTAGCTAATGGCGCTAAACAGTTTGTAGTACAAGATGCATTTGATACAATGGTATCGCTTGCTTTAATTTGCTTATGGTTTACACCCATTACGAACATTGGAGCATCTGCAGATGGTGCAGAGATTGCAACCTTTTTTGCTCCTGCTTTAATATGTGCTTGTGCCTTATCAAGTGTTGTAAAAATACCTGTACAATCTAAAACAACATCAGCACCTACAGCGTCCCATTTTAAATCTTCTGGGTTACGCTCTGCTGTTACACGTATTGTATTTCCATTAACTATTAAGTTTCCATCTTTTGTTGAAATAGTTCCATCAAACTGTCCGTGAACAGAATCAAACTTTAATAAGTAAGCTAAATGATCTACGTCTAACAAATCATTAATCCCGACTACTTCAATATCATTTGATCTAGCAGCTGCTACTCTAAAAGCAATTCTACCTATTCTACCAAATCCGTTAATTCCAATTTTTAATTTTGACATAATTGTGTTTATAAATGTTAAGTGCTCATGATATCTGAGACACGCAATAATTCTAAGTTTATTTTTGTTTTTCCTTTTATGGCATTATCTAAAGGTGTAAGTTCCATTTTACCGTTTAATAAACCTACCATATAATTAGTCTGTCCATTGATTAGTGATTCCACAGCCTTTACGCCCATTCTACTAGCAAGAACACGATCAAAACATGATGGTGAACCTCCACGTTGCATATGCCCTAGAACGGATACCCTTACATCATAACCTTCCATGTTTTCATCAACATAATCTTTCAATTCAAAAATGTTTTTACCAATTTTATCACCTTCAGCTACAATTACGATACTTGAGGATTTTCCAGATTTTTTACTTCTTAAAAGCGATTCAACTAGTCTTTCTAAACCTAAATCTTCTTCTGGTATGAGGATTTCTTCAGCACCACCTGCAATTCCAGCATTTAGAGCGATATGACCAACATCACGCCCCATGACTTCAATAAAAAACAATCGGTTATGTGAACTCGCGGTATCCCGTATTTTATCTATAGCCTCAACGACCGTATTTAAGGCCGTATCAAAGCCTAAGGTGTGAGATGTTCCAACAATATCATTGTCAATAGTGCCAGGAATACCCATTACTGGAAAACCAAATTCTTGATTAAAGATAAGCGCTCCTGTAAAAGAACCATCACCACCAACAACCACTAGTGCATCAATTTCAGCATCAACTAAACTTTGAAACGCTTTTTTTCTTCCTTCCTCAGTTCTAAACCCTTTAGATCTAGCAGATTTAAGTATCGTTCCTCCTTTATTAATAATTCCTTTTACACTTCTGGCATCCATTTTTTTGAAATCACCTTCTATAAGGCCCTCGTAACCACGATAAACGCCTATACATTCAATATTATGATACGCACAAGTTCTAACTACAGAACGAATGGCTACGTTCATACCAGGAGAATCTCCCCCTGAAGTTAAAACTGCAATTTTTTTTATCTTTTTTGGCATTAATATTATAATTTTAATAGGGTAAAATTACTAAACAAAATGCATATATCTATGCATTTATAGCAAATTAATTTGACTAATAAAACTATAACGTTTTAGTTGGCAAAAAAAAGTTAATGGATTGGGAAACAGAGTGGAAAGCTACTCTTTATTGGAAGATGAATTAATTGAAATATACTCTGGAAATACCTTTTCCTCTACTTTTTCCTTTTTTTCCATAATTGGATTATCTTCTTTATCAGATTTTTTAAAGAGTTTTTGAAGTAATTCCCTAAACGTATCAAAATCTACATTATATGAAAGTCCTACACCTTGTGTGTAGCCTATTGGATCGCCAAAATTCCTAATACTATTTTCTCTATTAAAAACCTTGGCAGTTAGTGTTCCTTCTTCATTTAGTAGAAAATCTATTTCTACATCGCCAGCAATTACCGTTTCAGTAGCACCACCAACTGGCACACCAACTTTACCATTAATTAAAACCCGATCACTAATTTGGGTTTGTAGCGTTACCCCAAATCGATCATCGGTTTGGTAATCCGGTCTGTTCTGTCCAGCTTCGTAATTTAAACCAACATTTACCTTACTATCTCCACTGGTAAAAATACCATTGATAATGCCATTAAGTCGTTCTGCAATCGTTCCTGAAAAATTCAACTCGTTTATACCTCTAGAAAAAGATCCGGTAGATATTAAATATAAGGCTTGGTCTTGCTTGTTTTCTTCTGATTCCAACCGGTATTGAAGCTCTGATTTTATTGTTGAATTTACATTAGGAAACTCAAAACTAAAGTTAGGGTCTAACTGTTCTAGGTTTCCATTTAAACTTATATTTACTTCAACAGGAATACTTCGGTTTATAGGGTTATCAAGAAGTGGTGAAGGGTTGGTTTGTGTTTTGTAAGTAGCTAACATGTTTATAGTTGGTTTGGCTGGCTCACCCTCCCAAGCAATAGTGCCTCCTGGCTCCACAGTAAATTCTTTTTGGATTAAACCACCATAAGCAAAATTATAAACGCCTTCAAAAACCGAAAAATCGCCCCACATATCAAATTTTCCATTGGTGTTAATTTCAACCAACAAACCGCCTACACCCCTACCTCGTAAACCATGTCCTGTTTCCTTATCTATTATTAACTCAACCTCTGCATCTTCAGTAACATCCATATCAAAGCTGAGTTCAAGCCCCTTTATTTCATCAAAAACAACTTCCTCTCCATTTTTTCTAGCTGCTTTTTCTTCTTTTGTAATAAAATGAATATATGTATTATCTCCAAAGGATTCAGAATCGCTTAGCGGGATTTTAAATACCGTGCCACGCTTTGTCTCTCCTATAACGTTAATAACTAGTTGTTCTGTAGGGCCGTAAATACTAGCTCTTCCGCCTATAAAACCTGTTCCGTAATAAAGGGACTCCTCGGTTTCTTTAGTATCTAAAACCAATAATCTTGGTGTTGTTATATTTAAACCTAAACTCCAATTTGAAAAATTAATATGATTCAATGATCCATTTAACAACCCTTTCGATTTGTATTTTGAATCGATTAACCTAATGTCATTAAAAATAAAACTTTGATTTTTTAATGTAACCGATGCATTGGTGTTAAAATCATAATCCACATTAAGGTACGGAATTCCCAATCCACCATTTTTTACAATTAAATCGCCGTTTATATCTGGTTTTCTAAGATCACCAACCACTTTAACATCACCATTTGCCTCGCCTCTAATATTTGACAAAACACCATGTAGCAATGGGTTTAGTGGACTTAAATTAAAGGCATTAAAATCGAGAATTATATCGATTGTTGATTTTCCACCAGAAACAAAAATATTACCTTTTGCCCCAAACGATCTTGTAATATCGTTTTTAATAGTCGCATTTACCGTATAATTTGTTAATGATTCATTTCCAGTTATAGTAGCATCAAAAGAGCCCATAACTAAATTATTAACTTTAAAATCATCAATTACAATAGAAGAGTTTGGTAGGTAACTACCATTTTTTTGAAGCAAATCTAACTTCCCATTAATACTTCCAGCTAATGCTAAACTATCAATATTTGGCGTTATTTTAGCTAGATCTACATTTGTGAAATTTAACTTAATATCTTTTTCTGTGGAATCCCTAACAAAGCCAGAAAGCATAATTTCTTCCTTACCATGATTTACCCGAAACTTATCCAAATTGAATTTGGTCAATTTTTTGTCAAATGAAATTTTATGAAACTTATCTTGCTCTTCATTAATAAACCATTTATTATTTTTTATAGTTACGTCTGATTTTTTAAAACCAATTACAGACTCATTATCCGCATTTATTGTATGATAAAAACTTAGATTGTAAACATCATTATTACGCTTGCCCCCAGTAAACTCAGACCTCATAAATAGCGTATCATTTACCGTTACATTTATTAAATTAAATTTAGATACATCGTAATATTTTGTATTCAAACTATCAATTTCAACATAGGTATTAAATAACGGGTTGCTATTATCTACTTGCAACTCTATATTATTAGCGAAGTTTTCTAAGTATTTAATTTTTGGCGATTTGAATGTGAGTTTAAAATTCCTATCGTTACTTTCAACTCGTCCTCTAATAAATGTATTTTTCCCCAATTCAACTTCTGGAAAAATAACCTCTACGATTTTATTGTAAACTCTAAAATTAAAATCGATACTTTGGTCGGTATCTACCTCATGTGGTTCATAATTAGTATATATGTGCCCAATAGAATTTTCGAATAATTTTTTTAAATCCTTTAAGAAGAACCTCCCTTTCAATTCACCCTCAATAATATCTGGTGAATCAAACTTTACGAAACGGATATCATCTTCAAAAGTAGAATACACATTAAATTCATCAAAATAATAGGTGTCGCTATCATTTTGGTAAACGGTATTTGTAAAAGCTATTTTACCAAAAGCATCATCCAAACTACTACTATTCATATTCATTTTAACCTTACTTTTAAAAATAGAGATGCTATCTTTTTTTATAAAATTAAGTGTATTTAAATTTGCATATTCTACAATCGCCTCAAAATCATACTTCCTAATAGCTTCAGAAAAATCGACTAAACCTGTAAAATTGAGTTTAAGGTTTTTGTCATTTACGTTCAGGTTTCCATCAAAAATTTTATTTTTAACATTACCCGCAACTTTTACTCGGTTGTAATTATAATTATTATAAACGAGCTCAAAAATCTCTCCTTTTACTTGAGTATCAATTTTTTCGGCAGTAAACCCTTTTCCATTCACATCAAAATCTAAAGACCCCTTTCCAACATTAGGGTCATTCAAAAAAATTCCAAAATCAAAATCTTCAAAAATTATTTTTCCTTTATAATCCGCATTATCAATATCATTAATTTTAGTAATCTCTAAATTAGAATCCACCAAGCCTAACTCGGTATCAATTGCAATATCTGCTATTACTTTTGAGGATGTTATTTGAGAGTTTCCTGTAATAGTAAAATACCCTAACCTCCCGAAAGAGGTTGGAATAGCTGCACCTAGTACATTTGGCAATAGCCCTTTTAAATCGTTATAAGTTGAAGACAGATTGCTAAAATTTCCATTCATATAAAATTTATCAGCCTTCTTATTAAATAAGTTTTTAAAGTTTATATCTCCATAAACCCTTGTTTTATAATTTGAATTTAATTTTAAACCGCTTACCATCAAGTCGTTTAAAGTGCCCGATAAATTGGCGCTAAATTTTGCTGACTGTTTTACTCCAAATTCATTATAAAATGTATTAAGCTCATCCAACAACACATTAGAGTCTTTAAAATGTGCTGTTACTAAAACTTTATCGACAAAATATTTTAAATCCTTACGTTGATAAGAAAATTTCAAATGCCCTTTCAGAACTGAACCAGGTGTTTTTATTTGTAAGTTCGCAAATGTCATGTCCGTTAAGGTATATGCAAAATCGGTCATCATATTTTTAACAGCCACTCCTCTACTATCCTTAAAAGACAATGTGTTTATTCTGGTACTAACAGCACTACCATTTATTAAAAAGTTGGTAGCATTTATATTTAAATTTTTAAAATGAAGGACTTTAGGGGTTTCTTTATTTTCATCTGAAAAAATAAAAGTGCTTTTGTAAATTGATACATCGCTAGAGGATAATAAAAAGTTACTTTTTTTGATTTTGGGATTATCATTTTCAAACCTATCAACAAATACATCAAGGTTAGTTTGGTTTTCGCCTTTATAAGTTTTTATATGAAATAATAAATTCTCAATATCAATATCACCAAAAACGAGATTTCCTTTAATTATATTCTTGAAATTTAAAATTGAAGTATTTAACTCCTTAACGCTAATTAGCGTATCTTTTTTATAATCTTCAATGTAAATATTATTAATTTCTACATCGCCATTAAATTGTAAACTTACCTTATCAATATTAATATTGGTTTTAAAATCATCATTTAATCGTTTTGTTGCATATTTACCAAGATGCGTTTGAACCTTGGGGATAGAAAGCACCAGCACCAAAATGATGAACAGCAGCAAGAGAATACCTGCTATTTTGAAAAGTATTTTTAGAAATTTTTTGATGCCCTTAAAGTTATAACTTTATTAAGAATAAACTATTTTTGTTGTTACGAATTAAAGTAACGGTTAAGATGCTTATTCGTTTTCAAAATTAACAATTATTGTGCCTAATTTTTATTAATGTACTCACAAAATATTTATATTCTAGGAATTGAGTCGTCTTGCGATGATACAGCAGCTTCCGTAATTTATAACGGACGTATTTTAAGCAATGTTGTAGCGAGCCAAAAAATCCATGAAGAATTTGGTGGTGTGGTACCAGAATTGGCCTCTAGAGCCCATCAGCAGAATATAGTGCCCGTTGTTGCTCAAGCTTTAAAAAAAGCAGGAATAAGCAAAAACCTGTTAAATGCTATTGCATTTACAAGAGGCCCTGGGTTGATGGGGAGTTTACTAGTAGGCACATCGTTTGCAAAATCTTTGGCTTTTGGGTTAAACATTCCATTAATTGATGTAAACCATATGCAAGGGCATATTTTAGCACATTTTATTGAAGAGGATGGGTTCGAAAAGCCGCCATTCCCATTTTTAGCGTTGACGATTTCTGGAGGTCATACTCAAATTGTTAAAGTTGATAATTATTTTAACATGACCGTTATTGGAGAAACCATTGATGATGCTGTTGGTGAGGCTTTTGATAAAAGCGGAAAAATCCTAGGACTGGGCTATCCTGCCGGCCCAGAGATAGACCGACTTGCAAAATTAGGGAATCCAAAAGCATATAAATTCACAAAACCTAAGGTTGATGGTTTAAATTTTAGTTTTTCTGGGTTTAAAACTGCAGTTCTGTATTTTATTCAACGTGAAGTAAAAGCGAATCCTAATTTTATACAAGAAAACTTAAATGACATTTGCGCATCCATTCAATATACCATTATTGGGATTCTAATTGATAAATTAAAACTAGCAACAAAAGAAACAGGTATTAATCATATCGCTATTGGTGGTGGTGTTTCAGCAAATTCTGGAATACGGCAAGCACTAAAAGATGGCGAGCAAAAATTTGGTTGGACTACTTATGTTCCAAAATTTGAATTCACTACAGATAATGCTGCTATGATTGCTATTGTTGGCTATTTGAAATATTTAGAAGGCGATTTTGCTGAACAGGATGTTGTGGCTTCAGCTAGATTGAAGATTTAATTTTTTGATATAATAACTTTTTAATTTGGGTAATGATTTTATCCTATTAATTTTTGAGGTTATTTTTTATGGTTTTTGTTTTACTTCATTAATTAGTTACTTTATTTCGCTTTCAAAGTCTGAAAACATTAAACTACTCAATAAAAACTTTTTTAATCAATCTAATAAATGTATTGAACTGTTGGAATCATTTATATAATTTATACAGTTGGCTATTATTTTAATGTTTAAATTTCATTATGAGTGAAGACGATTATTTATCTACAAAAAATAGAGCAACTGGACCATATGCTTGCGCGTATTGGGTTATGCTTTTAAGACCATTGGTTTTTGCTTTATTAACTCAATTCTTTTGGTTAAGGAAAATTCAAAAAAAAAGCTTTCTAAATTGTGTTTTAACATTCATTATTTTATTGTAATTCTATTTTCAGGTGTATTTATTGAACGCTTTATAATAATAATCACCTCTTTTCATAGAGATTATTTACCGAGTAATTGGGTGCCAGATAAAATTGAACATTTTTGGTATATAATTCCTTTATTATTGATAGCGTTTTTTACTGTTCGTGTTATCATTTATTTCTTTTTAGTTATAAACACAACATTAATCTCTAAATAAGTGTTTAAACCAAAGTTATAAACAATCCCTTCTTAAAAACTTATTTCCGCTTTATTCATATTGCTCACTATTCCTTTTAAATTTGAAATCGAATTTAAAACCTACATTATGCTTAAAAAATCACTTATCTTATTTTTAATTTGTACTTCATCATTTGTAAACGCTCAAACTTCAAAAGAAGAGGATCTTAAAATTATTAAAACACCTGAGCAAGCTGAAAGCTATTTAGAAACTAAAAAACCTAAAAAGAATAAACTCATTACCTTTAATGAAGAGAAACACAAGACTGTTTTAGCCAAAGAACTCTTTAAATTGAGTGTTGGTGGCACAAAAGTTAATGAAAGTGAATTTGAAAAAACATTCTACAAAGTTATTAATAAGAGTAAAAAGACCTATTACAGAGCGGCGTGCATTTATTTAAATGGAGAAACAAACAGTATGGGAGAAATTGAAGAAATGCGAGCAAAAATAATTTCTCAATTTAATAGCGGTTTACCTTTTGATTTATTAGCAAAACGCTACTCTAAAGACGAAAACTCAAATAAAGGTGGTGATATAGGCTGGCTTCTAAAAGAAGATGTATCTAAAGAACTTGAAAGCCAATTAATTGATAATAAACATAGCTTGAATAGTGTTTTTAATATTGATGTGCCTTCGAAAAACGCATATTACGTTGTATTAAAAACACACGAACCAAAAGAAATTTCTGAAATTGAAGTTTTAAAAATTGTTGAAGATAAAAAATAATGCAACTCTTTTACAACCAAAACATAAACAAAAACAGTACAGAATTCACTTTTGAAAAAGCCGAAAGCAAACACATTGTAAAAGTATTACGTAAAACTATTGGTGATACATTACTTATCACAAATGGTAAGGGCTGGCTATTTACTGCACAAATTTCTGTACCTAACATAAATAAATGTACTGCTAACATTGTATCAAGACAATATCAATCAAAACGAAACTATACATTGCATTTAGCTGTGGCTCCAACAAAAATGAATGATCGTTACGAATGGTTTTTAGAAAAAGCAACCGAAATTGGTATAGATAGTATAACTCCAATTATTTGTGACCATAGCGAACGAAAAGTTATAAAACCAGAACGTTTTGAGCGTATTTTACAATCAGCCATGAAACAATCATTAAGCAGTTATTTACCTAAACTTAATGATGCTATGATATTTCATGACTTTATAAAACAAGATTTTGAAGGTGAATTATATATTGCGCATTGTGAAGAAACAGAGAAGAAATCCTTAAAACAACAACTTAAACCAAATACAGGTATTACTATTTTAATTGGACCTGAAGGCGATTTTTCTGTTAAAGAAATTACTAAAGCAATAGAAAATAATTTTATTCCTGTAACTTTGGGAGAAACAAGATTACGAACAGAAACGGCTGCTATTGTAGCCTGCCATTCCGTAGTTTTTATAAATGAATAGAATGACTATGAAATTATATATATATTTATTTTTCTTTATTTTTTCTCTTTTTGGTTTTAGCCAAGACTTAGCCATTTTAAAATATAAAGGCGGAGGAGATTGGTATGGAAACCCTACTGCATTGCCAAACCTTATTAAATTTTGTAATGAGACTATAAACACTAAAATAAACACTAAACCGCAAACTGTTGAAACGGGAAGTTCAGATATTTTTCAATTCCCAATGCTACACATGACGGGACATGGAAACGTGTTTTTTAATGAAAATGACGCCGAAAACTTACGCAATTACCTAATTGCAGGCGGGTTTTTACATATTGATGATAATTATGGCATGGAACCATACATTACTAAAGAGCTAAAAAAGGTATTTCCGGATAAAGATTTAGTTGAGTTACCAACGAGTCACGCTATTTTTAATAGTGTATATAAATTCCCAAAGGGCTTACCAAAAATACATGAGCATGATGGCAAACGTCCACAAGCATTCGGTATTTTTAATGAAGATAGATTAGTGTTATTATTCACTTTTGAAAGTGATTTAGGTGATGGCTGGGAAGACCCTGAAGTGCACAATGACCCTGTTGAAATTAGAGAGAAAGCACTAAAAATGGGCGCTAATATTGTTAAATATGCTTTTGAAAATTAAAAAAAACTTCCCAGCCCAGAAAAAGGAAACTCCAAAATGTTAGCAATAAATACAATAAAATAGAAATTTAGATTTTAAAAAAATCTAACATGCGATTTAAAATAAGTTCACCGGTTTTATATTGAGCTTAATTTTTAACATATTGCCTATGGGCTCCAATTTTTTAACTTTCATGCAACTCACCCACTACACTACCAACTTCAAAAAAAAAACGTTCCCGATTACTTTAGTTTGCGATAATGTTACAAATACATTAAATATTGGGAGTTTATTTAGAATTGCTGATGCTTTTGGTGTTGAAAAATTAATTCTTTGTGGCGAAAACATTCAGCTGGGTAGAAAAATGACAAAAACATCCAGAGCCACTGAAAAAGTTATTGATCATGAAGTAAACTGTGCTGCTTCAATAGTCGTTGAAAATTTAAAAAACAAAAACTATCATATTATTTCATTGGAAATAACGAGCTCAAGCCAATCTATTCACACCACTCAATTTTCATCAAAAAAACCAATCGCATTAATAATTGGTGATGAGAATTTTGGTGTTTCTGAGAATATTTTAAAACTTTCTGACGTTGTGATTCATATTGATATGTTTGGCCAAAATAGTAGCATGAACGTAGCACAAGCTACCAACATTGCATTATATGAAATTACTAAGCAACTTCTATAACCGTTTTATATATTTACTTGATGAATTTAAACACTATTTCTAACGGTATATTAAAAGCTGTTGCCATAATTTTTGGTGTCGCTTTATTGGTTTACTTCTTATATGAAATACAGTCGGTTATAGGCTATATAGCAATATCTGCGGTGATTTCACTAATTGGCAGACCTATTGTTTTATTTTTAGAGCGCCGATTAAAATTTAAAAATACTATAGCTGTTATTGTAACTATTGTATTATTACTTGGGCTTTTTATTGGGTTGGTGGGTTTATTTGTGCCTTTGGTTATTGAACAAGGTAAAAATTTATCCTTATTAAATATTGAACAGTTACAGATTAATATTGAGAATCTGTATACAGAAATTATTACTTACTTTGATTTACATCAAATTGATGTCGAACAATCTTTAAAAGAATCTGAACTACTCTCTAAGGTAGATTATTCTATTATACCTGATTTTCTTAATTCCGTAATCGGCGGCCTTGGCAGTTTTAGTGTTGGCTTATTTTCCGTATTATTTATCTCATTTTTCTTTTTAAAAGACAGCAGACTTTTTGAAAACGGCATCTTAACATTTATTCCTGATAATAAAGAATCTAACTGGAAAGGGTCTTCTACAAAAATTAAAGATTTATTATCTAGATATTTTGTTGGCCTCATTTTTCAAATACTCATTTTATTTGTAATTTATACAATTGGCTTACTTATTATAGGTGTAGAGAATGCCATAGTTATTGCTTTTTTGTGTGCTTTATTAAATCTTATACCATATATTGGCCCATTAGTGGGTGCATTTTTAATGCTAACATTAACCATGACTAGCAATCTTGGCGAATCGTTTAGCGAGGTCATTTTACCTAAAACATTTTGGGTTTTTATAGTTTTTGTAATCGGACAATTATTTGATAATTTTATTAGCCAACCAAAAATTTTCTCAACAGCGACAAAGGCACATCCTTTAGAAATTTTTTTAGTCATACTTATTACAGGAATTTTATTTGGTGTTATTGGTTTAGTCGTAGCAGTTCCTGCTTACACTGCAATAAAAGTTATTCTAAAAGCTTTTTTATCAGAAAACAAAATTGTAAAAAAACTAACTAAAAATCTTTAAGATTCATCTTGAACAAAACTATCCTAAATACTAAAATTCAAGAGTTTATAAATTCTAATTTAAATTTTAATATTGGTGATTTGTTATTGCAAGGTACGTCATTCAAAGGAATAGAAACCAAAACCATAATTGAACAAATTGAAGCTAAAAAAAAATGTAAAAAGAAACTATCAACATGGTTTTCTACTGAAAATATTTACTATCCGAATAAACTTAATATTGAGCAAACATCATCTGAAATTACAGCCAAATATAAAACAGAACTTATAAATGGTGATTCGATAATAGACCTTACTGGAGGATTTGGGGTGGATTGTTTCTATTTTTCGAAACGTTTTAAAAATATAACTCATTGCGAAATAAACCAAGAACTCTCTAAAATTGTTAAACATAATTACCAGCAATTAAATGTTACTAACATTTTACCTATTCAAAAAGATGGTATAGCATATTTAAAAAATTCAACAGAGATTTACGATTGGATTTATATCGATCCTTCAAGACGGCATGATTCCAAAGGAAAAGTGTTTTTTTTAAACGATTGCATACCAAATGTTCCAGAGCACTTAAACTTGTTTTTTCAGCATTCAAAAAACATGCTTATAAAAACATCACCTTTGCTTGATTTTTCGGTAGGTATTCATGAACTGATGCATGTAAAAACCATTCATGTTGTTGCTGTAAATAATGAAGTAAAGGAATTGCTTTGGATTTTAGAAGCTAATTTTAAAGGTCAAATTACTATTGAAACTGTAAATATTAAAAAAAACACTTCTGATTTTTTTGGTTTTATCAGTGATGATGAAAATATAGTAAAGTATAATTATAGCCAGCCACTCACCTATTTATACGAACCAAATTCTGCCATCTTAAAAGCTGGTGCTTTTAATTCGATATCAAATAAACTTAAGGTTTTTAAACTTCATAAACACTCACATTTATATACTGCTGATGTTTTAATTGATTTCCCTGGTAGAAAATTCAAAATAGAACAACAATTACTTTATAGTAAAAAAGCTATAAAAAAATTAGGCCTTACTAAAGCTAATATCACTACCCGTAATTTTCCAGAGACTGTCCATCAAATTAGAAAAAAATTTAAAATTAATGATGGTGGGGAAATTTATCTATTCTTTACAACAAATCTAAAAAACGAAAAAATTGTAATACTAGCATTGAAAATGAGTTCGTTAAGTAATTAAGCTATAATTAATTCTAAATAAGATACTATAATCAAAAATCAATTGGTTTATTTGAACAGATGAAAAAATTAACATACATAGTAGTCATTTTAATTATTCTATTTTTTGTAATAGTTTATATTTCAGTAAATTCAAATACTAAGAAAAATGAAGTTTCCGTTTTAGTTAATATAGATAATGTGGATACGTTCAATTTCAAAAATCACGATTCTGTATTTGTTGCTGCAAGTTATTTATATCAAGCCAACGAACTTAAAACCATCATGCAAGGTGAACATTATCGAAAAGCATGGGCAACACCAATAAAAGCACCTATTGTATTTTTAGATACACTAGGTGGCGGATCAGAAATAATAGATGTTGGTGGCGGAAAACAAACCAAGTCTTTGAAATTAAAATCTAAAAATGGCTTCATATATACGCTAAGAAGTATAAATAAGAATCCAGATCCGCTAATCCCAGATTTTCTGAAAACGTTAGGTTTAGATGATATTATTGTGGATGGGATTTCTGCTCAACATCCTTATGCCGCTATTCCCATTGCTTATTTATCGAAAGCTCTGGGTTTGCTTCATACACATCCTAAAGTTGTTTTTTTACCTAAACAAAGGGTTTTGGGGAAATATAACAATCAGTTTGGTAATAAAATTTTTTTACTAGAATATGAAATAAAAGGAAAACAAAACTGGACACACTATAAAAATGTAAATGACATTATTGATACAGACCACCTTATTGAATTTAAAAATATAAAAAACAACCGCTTGAAAATTGATAAAGAGCTTTTAATAAAGCAACGATTGTTTGATTTAATTATTGGAGATTGGGACAGACATGCTAAACAATGGGGATGGGCAATTACCAACACAGAAAACCAGTTAACAGCAATTCCTATCGCTACAGACCGAGACAATGCCTTTTTCGATGCGGAAGGTATTATCCCTTCCATTATATCGCAACCCTTATTAGTAAAAGAGATGAGGTCTTTTAAAAAAGAAATAGATTATATGCCGGGGCTTGTACAACCCTTTGATAGATATTTTTTAATACATACAGATGTTGATATTTTCACAAAACAGGCAAAACTCCTAAAATCACAATTAACCGATGATATTATAGAACATGCGATAAATACATGGCCTAAAAAAATAAAAGATATTGATGGAGAAACTATTAAAAATAAAATTAAATGTAGAAGGAGTGATATCTTAGATTACGCAATCATGTTTAAAAACACTATTGATGATGAAGGTTTTTTTGAAGATTGGCCCTTAAAAGGCTGCGAAGATTTAAAAATTGATGACGATTTAAAAAAATGCTTTGATTGTGTACAATAAAATATTTGATTATTATTAAATTATTAATGTGAACCATGACGCTTCAAGAACTCGTTGGTCAATATGCTATTATAGGTAGCAATCAAAATCCTGAATTAAATTTATATAAAGGAATACTTAACCTAACTCTTGACCACAACAATAGAGTTAAAGCAAAATGGTTAATTAACGGGACCCAAGAACAATTTGGGAGTGGTTTTTTTAAAGATAATATTCTTGTTATTAATTTTAATTACGAAAGCAACCATAGTGTTTTTAAAGGTGTCGTAGTTTATAAGTGCATGACTAAAGATTTGTTAGAAGGCTTTTGGTCTGAAAAGCATGGAGACCCTTTATTTTTAGGTGAAGAGCGCTGTTTTAGAATAGATAAGCTTAAAGAAGCTATAAACTGAAATTCAACGTTATGACCTTGGTTTATTTAAACCCCTATCATAAAGTACAATACTACCAGCTACAGAAACATTCAAACTTAATTTTGAATTAAATTTCACCAAGAAGTGCGATTTTTTAATAGCCTCTTTTGATAATCCATGATCTTCCGCTCCTAATAAATACACACAACGTCTTGGATGATTAAAAGTTTCCAAGGATTTTGCTTGGTCAGTAAGCTCTATGCCAACTATTCTAGCGCCTTTTGGAATATTATTAAAAAAATCCTCAAAAGTCATATAATGAAAATATGGTATTGCTTTAACAGCATCATGAGTATCGCATGCTTGCTTTGCATAACGATTACCAATTGTAAATATAAAACTAGCTCCTAAATTTTGAGCAGAACGCCAAAGCACACCTAGATTTTCAGGAGTTTTTCCATTTTGGATACCAATACCAAAAAACTCATTTCTAAAATTATCGTTCATAGAATACAAAAATATAAAGAATTTAATAACAAAAAAGCTCCAATATTTTCATATTGAAGCTTTTTGTGAGCCCTGAAGGATTCGAACCTTCGACCGCCTCCTTAGAAGGGAGGTGCTCTATCCAGCTGAGCTAAGAGCCCTAATGGAAAACATATTTTGTTTTCCGAGTGCAAATATAAAATTAACTACATATTTAACCAAAGGAAATGTTTATAATTTTAAGTATAAAATATAAAACATAGTAGTTTATTTGAAATACGTGATTTTTTAGATTCATTTAAATTATAATATGTCAAATTAAAAAATCACCTTAAAATTAATTTTAAGGTGATTTTTGTTATATATATCCTACTCTGTATTAACTAAAAATAATATATGTACTTATTACAACAATACAAATTCCAAGACCTACAGGTTTAACATAGCGCCATGGCGTTACATCTACGGCGCGTGTATATTCCTGAACGAAGTCTGCAGCTCTAGGTCTTATTCTACCGATTACTAGCATTAATATTACTGTAACTACAAAACACGCGAACTGTACGTGCAAAAAGTGTGGGAAATCCATTTCTAATCCCTTTGATAAAATAATATATGTTACATAAAAAACAAAAGAGAATACAATACCTACTTTTGCAGCTATCGCAGGAACACGTTTTGTTAAAAAGCCAACAACAATAACAGTTAAAATTGGAATGCTATATGCACCATTGACCGTTTGTAAATAACCGAACAACCCATCGGAAGCATAATATAAAAAAGGCGCTACGAACATAGAAAATATGGCCAATACTATACCGAATTTTTTACCTACAGAAACTACTTTACTTTCCTCTGCTTCATTATTTATATATTGCTTGTAAATATCTATACCAAATAATGTAACACAACTATTAAGTGCTGAATTGAAAGAACTTAAAATAGCACCAAACATTACCGCAGCGAAAAAACCTACTAAGGGCGCTGGTAGCACTTCAGCCACTAATCTAGGATAAGCAATATCGTTATTAGCTAAAACCTCACCTCCCCATTTGTGGTATGCAATAATACCTGGTAAAACCACGATAATTGGCCCTAATATTTTAATAAACGCAGCAAGTGTTAAACCTTTTTGACCTTCAGCTAAATTTTTAGCGCCCAATGCACGTTGAATAATTTGTTGATTGGTACCCCAATAAAAAAGCTGAACCAACATCATACCAGTAAAAATTGTTGCAAATGGTATTGAAGAATCTTGACCTCCAATGGCATCTAATTTTTCTGGGAATTCGCTTGTTAATTTTGATAAACCACCTGAAACACTCCCATCTTCCGCAATAGCCATCAACCCAAAAACGGGAATTAAAAGACCACCAATTAAAAGCCCAATGGCATTTATAGAATCTGATACAACAACGGCTTTAAGCCCCCCAAAAATAGCATATATAGAACCTATAATACCAATACTCCAAACGCATAACCATACCGATTGCCATTCTGTAATTCCAAGCATTTCAGGAAGATTAAACATGCCACTTATACCTAACGAACCAGAATACAGTACAATAGGTAATAAAACTATAGCATAACCAGATAAAAACAATCCGGAAGTCATTGCTTTAGTAGTCGTATCGAAACGATCTTCAAGGTATGATGGTATTGTAGAAATTCCACCTTTCAAATATTTAGGTAATAAAAATACAGCAGTTATAACCATAGCAATTGCAGCTAAAGTTTCCCATGCCATTACTAAAATGCCATCGGCATAAGCAGATCCGTTTAATCCTACAATTTGTTCAGTTGATAAGTTGGTTAAAAGCAATGATCCAGCAATAACACCGGCGGTTAGGCTTCTACCGCCCAGAAAATACCCATCTGAAGATTTTTCATCAGTTTTTCTAGTAGCATAGTAAGCAATTACGGCTACCAATACGGTAAAGCCAACGAAAGAAAGAATTCCTAGCATAGTTTTAATTTAGTTTTAGTCAGTTTTATTTAAATCAAATATATAGATTTAATTTCAAAAAGTTAATTTTATTAAAAACCAACTAGTAGGGTCTGGTTGGTTATTTATAAAATTGTATATTTGCTTTTAGATGATAGAAATTAAAAAAAAAATAGGAATCCCAAAATATAAACAGATAATCCATTCCATTGAGGAAGCAATAATTTCTGGCACTTTAAAGAAAGGTAACAAGCTTCCATCCATAAACAATATAAAGAATAAGCATAATTTATCTAGAGATACAGTATTAATGGCTTTTAATGAGTTAAAAAACAGAGGCATTATCCATTCTATTGTTGGTAAAGGCTATTTTGTAACCAGTGAAGATGTTAATATAAAACAAAAAATATTTTTACTTTTTGATGAATTAAACTCTTTTAAAGAAGATTTATATAACTCATTTCTAGATAATTTGCATGAAAATATTCAAGTGGACATCTTTTTTCATCATTTTAACAAAACTATTTTTAAAAAATTAATACACGATAATATTGGGGGTTATAGCTATTACGTAATCATGCCTGCTAATTTAAAAAATACTAATGAAGCTATTAAAAATTTACCAAATGATAAAGTATATATTTTAGATCAAATTCATGATGACTTATCACAATACTCTGCTATATATCAAAATTTTGAAAAAGCTATTTTTGACAATCTTAGTAGCGTGCTAAAACTGGTAAAAAAATATAAAAAGTTGATTTTAGTTTTTTCAGAAGAAAAACAACCCAAAGGTATGTTGAAAGGTTTTACTATGTTTTGTGAAAAAAATAATTTATCTTTCAATATCATAAATACCTTAAAAGATAAAACCCTAGAAACAGGAGAACTTTATATTGTTCCTGATGATAAAAGTCTTCTTAAAATAATTAAAAGACTTAAAATTCAAGATTTTAAACTTGCTGAAGATATTGGTGTTATCTCATATAACGAAACTTTACTTAAGGAAATCGTTGAAGGTGGCATAACTACAATTTCCACCAATTTTAAAATGATGGGGAATCGATTAGCAGAAATGATTACTAATAAAGAACAACTCAAAATAGAGAATCCTAACAATATTATTATTAGAAATTCTATATAAAAACTAATACGCGTGTATAACATAAAACATAATAAAAACTTAAATATTTTAGAAATTGAAAATGCCAAAAAAAACGTTTTTGCTAAAGTACACCTTAAGTATGGTGCTAGTTTACAAGAGTTAACCTTAAATGGTCATGCAATTATCCAAAATTTAGCGCCTTTAACTTATGGTGCAAGTTATGCGTCATCTATATTGTTTCCTTTTGCTAATAGAATTAAAGACGGTATTTATAATTACGAAGGAAAAGTATATACACTTGAAACCAATCAAAAAGAGGAAAATAATGCGCTGCATGGTTTAGTTTATAATAAAACGTTTAAAATACTTGAACATAAAACTAATGATGAGTCAGCTGTAATTACGCTAGAATATAATGAGCATAAAAAAAAACCAGGATTTCCTTACACTTACAGTATAATACTCACTTATACTTTCAAACAAAACAACATGAGTTTAAAAGTTTCTATAAAAAATACAGATTCAAAAACATTTCCATTTACGCTTGGGTGGCATCCTTATTTTGTAAGCGAAAATTTATATGAAAGCACATTGCAATTTGATACAACAGAAAAATTAATCATTGGAAATCGGAATATAACAACGGGGACTGAAACCATCAAACCTATTGAAAAATTTCAAATTAAAAACAAACAATTAGATGATTGCTGGATTTTAAATTCTAATGCAATCAAGTTTAAAACACCAAAATATGATTTAGTTATAAATTCGTCAGTGGAAAATAACTTTTTACAAGTTTACACTCCTCCAAATAAAAACACTTTAGCTATCGAACCAACCACAGGAGTTTCAGATAGTTTTAATAACAACATAGGCTTACAATATTTAAAACCAAACCAATCCTATACAATTACATGGGGATTAAACATAAATTAACAACTAAAACGAAACTAAATGAGTGCACCGCTAATTAAAGATGTAAAAAATACATTCATTAAAAACTTCAAAAAAGACCCTTTACTTATTTTCTCACCTGGAAGAATAAATATTATTGGTGAACATACAGATTATAATGATGGCTATGTATTTCCGGCTGCTGTTAACAAAGGCATCGCCGCTGCTATTCAAAAAAGTGATTCTGGTAGCTGTACCGCGATAGCTTTGGATTTAGATAGCACTGTAAAATTCGAGCTTGATAAACTTAAACCTTCTAAAGAAGGAAGTTGGGAAAATTATGTATTTGGTGTTGTTGCCGAAATACAAAATAGAAGCAAAATCGTTGGCGATTTTAATATCATTTTTAAAGGGAATATTCCTGGTGGTGCAGGTATGTCATCATCAGCAGCTCTAGAAAACAGTGTCGTTTTTGGTTTAAATGAATTATTTAGATTAGGGCTTTCAAAAAAAGAAATGATTTTGATATCGCAAAAGGCAGAGCATAATTATGTAGGTGTCAAATGTGGTATTATGGATCAATATGCCAGTATGTTTGGTATTAAAAACCATGCGCTACATTTGGACTGTAGAACGGTTGAATCTAAACCTTACGAAATTAATTTTGAGGACCACCAGCTTATGCTAATTAATACAAACGTAAAGCATAGTTTGTCTGACAGTGCCTATAACGATAGGCGTTCCGCTTGTGAAAGCATATCAAAATTATTAGGAATAAAAGCGTTGAGAGATGCTACTGAAGCTGATTTGGAAACTATAGTTGATAAAGTGACACCAGCAAATTACCAAAAAGCACTTTATGTTATTCAAGAAAATGAAAGAACCATTAAAGCTGGTAAAGCTATAGAAAATAACGATTTAGAAAAATTGGGTTCTTTAATTTATCAATCGCATGAAGGTTTGTCAAATCAATATAAAGTAAGTTGTGACGAATTAGATTTCCTAGTAAAACAGGCCAAGAAAAACAAACATGTGCTTGGCGCTAGAATGATGGGTGGTGGTTTTGGTGGATGTACTATTAATTTAATAGCTAAAAGTGAAGCTAAAGTGTTTGGGGAAACTACATCAAAAGCTTATAAAGAGAAGTTTAATAAAGATTGCTCAGTATATTTTATTGAACTTTCAGATGGAACTCACGTCGTAAAATAATAATCAACAACTTTATAATAATATATAAAATGAAAAATACAGACTTACAAGATTATTCACATAAGCGTTTCAATATATTAACAGGCGAATGGGTTTTAGTATCGCCACATCGTGCTAAAAGACCGTGGCAAGGACAAAATGAAGCTGTTAACAATGAAAAACGACCAACTTATGATGAATCATGCTATTTGTGTGCTGGAAATACAAGAATTAATGGCGAAGTAAACCCAAAATATACTGATGTTTTCGTATTTACTAACGATTTTGCAGCATTACAAAGCGATTCGCCTACTTTTAATGTTAACGACGGGTTATTGATTGCAGAAAGTGAAACCGGTATATGTAAAGTGATTTGCTTTAGTCCAGACCACTCAAAAAGTTTGGCAGATATGTCTCCTAACGAAACGAAACAAGTTGTTTTTGCATGGCAAAGAGAGTTTAAGGAATTAGCCGATAATCCAAAAATAAACTACGTTCAAATTTTTGAGAACAAAGGTGCTGTAATGGGTTGTAGTAATCCGCATCCGCATGGACAAATATGGAGTCAATCTACTCTACCGAACGAAGTTGATAAAAAAAATACCCAACAATTAAATTACTATAATAAAAACAGGAGTAGTTTATTGGGCGATTATTTAGCTCAAGAATTAGAAAAACAAGAACGTATCATTTTTGAAAATGATGGGTTTGTAGTTATCGTACCTTTTTGGGCAATATGGCCGTTTGAAGCTATGATAATTCCTAAAAAACATCAAGCTAACATATTAGATATGAATGATGACGAAGCCTTACAATATGCCGAGGCAATTTCGGTAATTACAAAAGCTTACGATAAGTTATTCAATACATCGTTTCCTTATTCTGCTGGAATTCACCAAGCACCAACAGATGGAAAGGAAAATAAACACTGGCATTGGCACATGAGTTTTTACCCACCTTTATTAAGAAGTGCGTCGGTTAAAAAATTTATGGTTGGTTATGAAATGTTTGGTTCGCCACAACGTGATATTACTGCGGAAACTGCTGTGAAAATGATAAAGGATTTATTATAGAAAAATTAGATTTGAGACTTTTTATAAATTTGATTTAAACTGCATTTTCAGAACCTATTTTTCAATATCTAAAAAGTCTCTTATATTTCAAATGAAAACATACGAAACTACTTTAAGAGTCACTAAGAAACATATAGATGATTTAAATCATGTAAACAATGTACATTATGTACAATGGGTGCAAGATATTGCAAAAGCGCATTGGCAATCTAAAGCCTCTTTAGAAATGCAAACGAATTACAGTTGGTTTCTGCTTTCCCACTTTATAGAATATAAAAGTGCTGCTTTTCTTAACGACACCATCCATTTAAAAACTTATATTGCTGAGGCAAAAGGGGTCACATACACACGTGTTGTAGAAATGCACAACGCAAGCACCAACAAACTACTTGCTAAATCTGAAACAAAATGGTGTTTTATAAATTCAAAAACCGAACGGCCATCAAGAATCCCAAAAGAAATTGTAGATTTATTTGATTAATATAAGTCTTTTTCCATTAAAATTTAAATAGTACATCATACTAAATCATAAATTCAAAAGTTATATTTTTAGCCATTTAAACAATCAATTTTAATGATACGCTATATATATTTCATAATTACTTTATGTTTTTTAATGCTTTGGGGTTCTTGCAGAAAGGATTTTGAATTTTCGCCAAGTACAGGAAGCCTTCAATTCTCGAAAGACACGGTTTATTTAGATACTGTTTTTACGAACATTGGTTCAAGCACATATAATTTAAAAGTATATAATAGAAGTGATGATGATATTTTAATCCCTTCTGTTCGTTTAGCATTAGGTGAAACATCTAATTACAGATTAAGTGTCGATGGTATTGCTGGAAAAAGTTTTAATAATATTGAAGTTTTAGCAAAAGACAGCTTATATATTTTTGTCGAATCAACTATAGATATTAATAACTTCCCAAATCCAAATGGGAATTATTTATATACGGATCAAATTGAATTTGATATTGGTTCAAACTCTCAAAAAGTAGAATTAGTAACTTTGGTTCAGGATGCTGTATTTATTTATCCAAATAGAGATAATACGACTAGGGTAATTGAAACCCTGACATTTGAGGTTGACGGCGAAATCGTTGACACAGATATACAAGGACGCGAATTATTAGCAACAGAACTCGAATTTACAAATGAAAAACCCTATGTTATCTATGGTTTTGCGACAGTTCCTACCGGCGAAACCTTAACGATTGAAGCAGGGTCACGCTTACATTTTCATGAAAACTCAGGAATTATTGTTTCTACTGGTGCATCAATAAACGTAAACGGTACTTATAGTAACGATCAAGAAACTCTTGAAAAGGAAGTTATTTTTGAAGGTGATCGTTTAGAACCTATATTTGCTGATGTACCAGGCCAATGGGGCACTATCTGGTTATTAGATGGAAGTATTAACAATACTATAAATTATGCAACTATAAAAAATTCAACTATCGGTGTTTTATGCGATGGAAATCCTAATGCCACTAATAATAAGTTAAGAATAACAAACTCCCAAATCTATAATTCAAGTAGCTTTGGTCTTTTGGGAAGAAATACGTCAATCGCTGCAGAAAATGTGGTAATTAATAATTCTGGACTATCATCGTTTGCTGGTACTTTAGGCGGGAAATATAATTTTTCACACTCCACTATTGTAAATTATTGGGGTAATGGTTTTAGAAAATTTCCTGCAGTTTTACTAAACAATTTTGTTTTAGATGAAGACGACAACGCTACTATTGCTGATTTAACCGAAGCAAATTTTAATAATTGTATTATTTACGGAAATGATAATCCTGAAATTCTTTTTGATGAAATTGAAGATAATAGTGTTATTTTTAATTTTAAATTCACCAATTGCTTAATTCGTTTTGATGATACCAACAATAAATTTACAGGTGCTAATTATGATTTTAATGATACTTCAAAATATGAAGGTAATATTTTCAATCAAGACCCTAATTTTAAAGATACAGATTTAAACAAACTTATTATTGGCGATGACTCCGCAGCCAACGGACAAGGTTTAGCTTCTTTTGCTACACAAGTGCCTTTTGATATTCTAAATGTAAATAGGACCGGTTCTTCTGATATTGGTGCTTATCAACATATTACTTTTTCTGAGGATGATTAACGCATCCTATAAATCTAAATGAACTACTAATTCTTTAAAACCTCATAAAAACTACTGGAGTAAAATCCAGCAGTTTTAAATATTCATGTTGAACTTAGAATTTATTAAAAGAACCAATCAAGAATACCGACTTGATATTTAAAGATATACAGATGTACAAAATAGTTGAGTTTAATTCCAATCGTATCTATGCAAATTGAGCGGATATTAAAATTTATTAAATAAAAAAATAAAACGCATTTGGAACAAAAGATTTTTATAGAAAATTTATGGCATCATAACATTAACGTACATAACTTAATCCAAAAAAAAATAATTAATAAAACCTCGCAATTAGTATAGTGAGTTAAAAAAATGAATATTATAAGGTTCTATAAAAATTTTGAAATTTACTTTTTAATAATCTGAGTGGTATAGAAATCATTATCAGCAAATACATTTAATATGTATAAACCAGCACTAAAATCAGATATATCCATTTTAAAATCAACTGAATTTTGAATTCTTTTACTTGCTAATAATTTTCCTGTAACATCAAAAATTGCAGTATCGACCTTTTTATAATTTTTTGATAATTTTAAAGTAACACTATTTGATGTAGGGTTTGGAGAAACAATTAATTTATTTTCACCAAAATCCTCTATATTTAAAGTAGAATCACACTCAATTGTTTTTATTTTGATATCGGTTTGATTGCAAATAGTAACAGTTAATGATACATTATAAAAACCATATCCGCTGTAGGTATGCACCGGGTTGGTAATTGTAGATGTGTTACCGTCTCCAAAATCCCAAAGCAAGGTATCAAAATTTTCACATTCGTTTACAAAAGATACTTCTTTTTCGTTAATGGTTTCAGAGAAATCAGCCAATGCAGGGTTAATAGTATAATCCCAATTTGCTATTTGGTTAAAAACAATGGTTTTAGCCGCTAATTTAATATTATTTGCTTCACTAGTTGAAAGTGTTGAATTCCAAGTAATCAATGTAGGGTCTTTTTCATAAACCATAGTATAAAACGTACATGCAGCTGCGTAAGATCCAGCTAGAGAAGGATGCGATTCATCGGGATCATACAAATCAATTGATGGAAAATTTGTTCTTATATACCTCCAAACAGCTCCAACAGGACTGATTTTGGTATTGTATTCATCTGCCATAAAAATATAAGTATCCTTAACAACATCGTCCATTCCCTCATAAGTACATAGCCATGGATAAGTCGGGCAATCTGGAGCATATCCATTTTCCCTTCCCCATGTCATAAAAAACATGGGCTGCGAACACAAGTTGTTTTCTTTAACGGTATCTACAAGAGATTCAACAAAAGGAAAAGTATTTAATTCCATATCCGCTTGAGGCTTTGAGGTTTCCCTGCTATGACCTTGCAATACAACAAAATCCCAATTACTTGAATTAATTTTATTTAATACATTAGGATTTGATTCATGATTTTTAAAGTCCTGTCCACCAGGCGCTTCCACATCATAAATAAATGTATCTCCGGTATTCACAGCCATATCGTTAACTAAGCTTGGTAAGTTATTGTAATATGTATAACTATTACCAACAAATAAAACTTCTTTTGTAGATTGACTTTGGGAAAACAAAGAAAAAGTTAAAGATAAAATGAGGGTTATCTTAAATAATTTCATAGTAATTTTTTTTTTATAAATATAATGTTAACCATGATATATTTTTGCTTTATAATTAAAAAAATGGATTCAATTGATTAATTTTAAAAAAAATATCTTTTTTTTATATAACTTTTCTACAAAATTTAAATTCTGTAGAAAATCCCTTTCAAACTAATGAAAGGGATTATAAACATGTAGAGAATGTTTCAGTTTACAGAAAAGTAACCAACCAAATTTTAACCCTAACTTAAAGTTAATCCTGAATACTTACTTGACTCTCTACAATATCTTTAATTGGTATAACTAATTTACCTTCTTTTGTTTTTAATGTTATTGATATACTGTTTATAGATACAATCTCACCATGAATACCATTGAACTCAATAATTTTTCCTATTTCATATAACTTTCTTGTATAAAATGTATTCAATATTTTCTCTATTACATTTCGAGCACCTAAGCCAAAAGCTAATGCAAAAGCTAGCAAAAATGCTGCAAGTATCATTTTTACATTATCTGTAATAATTTCAGTGTTAACTTCTGCTTGATTTAAAGCTGTTATGCTTATTAAAACCATTAATAACAAAAACACCAATTGACTTAATAATTTGCCTCCGGATAATTCCATGGATTCAAATATTTTCTGCAATGCTTTTTTAACAAAATTTGCAAATAATAAACCTAAAATCACAATTGCAAGTGCCGTGAATAATTTTGGTAAATACGCTAAAAAGCTATTTAAACCTTCTGACAACATTGTTAACTCTAACATGTTGGCAATAATGGAAATAAAGATAATATACAGAAGCCATTTTACGACCTTAACAATAAAATTTACTAAATTTATATTTAAAGTTTTACCTTCAGATAATTCAATTTGATTTATTTTATCTCCTAATCTATTTATATTAGCTTTTAAAAGTACTTTCCTAATTACAGTAGTAACAATTTTTACAACTATAAAGAAAATAATAACTAAAGCAATTACACCTAGTATTTTGGGGGCAGAATTAGCTATATCAAGCCATACGATTTGAAAAGACTCTTTTAAGCGATCTAAAAAATTCATAATTATTGGGTTAGGGTTGGTTTTTTATATTTCTTTTGGTTATTACTGTTTCAATAACATGGCTAAAATTATATGAAAACAAAGCTGCTAAATCCATTATGAGTTTTGCCATGGCAATATCATTCATAACCTTGGACTTAAGTTCCACTGGGACCTCTTTGAGCGGCTGATTTATATTTTTGAACGGGTTATTATCCATTATTTAACATTCACATTATATTCTGTTACTAACTTATCTTTAGCGCGTTTAATTCTCATTTTAACAGCACTTTCTCCAATTTCCAAAGCAGTTGCGATTTCTTTTATAGTAAGAAAATCTTGGTACTTTAATAACAAAATCATTTTCTCTTCGGGTGATATAAGCTCTAAAGCCACTTTTAGTTTCTCAACTTTCATACTTAGAAAACTACTATCGTCCTCTTCATAATCGTCAGACAGGTTTTCTATATCTTTATAATCGACCGATTGTTTTTCAAACTTTTTAGCGGTATTTCTAGTTACATAATTTACGCAGTGATTGTAAGTAAATGCATAAACCCATGTTGAAAATTTCGATTTACCCTTAAAACTTGCTAACTTAACAAAGAGCTTCAAAAACACATCCTGTGTTAAATCTTTAGCTTCATCACCATCTTTTGCAAAACCATAACATTTATTATAAATTAAACTAGAAAATCTATCATAAAGAACCTCAAAAAGCGCTGTGTTATTTGTTTTAACAATAGCTTCAACGAGATCTTCATCAGAAAGTTTATTAATGTTGTCTAGGGTTTTCAAATTTAGCTTTCGCTATTTAGTTTGTTATATTAGTTAAGACACTTACTTATTAAAAGAGTCACATTTAATTTTAAAAAAAATAATGTACTTAAATTTTGAGGCACAATTATTAAACTAAAATAAAGAAAGGTCAAAGGTATTAAGTTTTGTTAAGATGTTTTTTTAAAAATATGTTTTTCTATTTCATATTATTAAATTAGCAAAAAATAAATTATGAAATTAGTATATTCAATCTTTTTAATATTAATATTTATAATTCCTTCAAAAATCCATGCAGTAAATGATTTTTGGGGAGCTACAGGGCATCGAGTTATTGGCAAAATTGCAGACAATTATTTAAAAGGAAACACTAAAAGAGAAGTTAAACGCTTATTGAAAAGACAATCTCTTGCTTTTGTATCTACATTTGCTGATGAAATAAAATCTGATAAACGTTATAATGAATTTTACACGTGGCATTATATTAATATGTCTTTAAATGAACGCTATGAAGATTCTGAAAAAAACAGTAAAGGCGATTTAGTTTCAGGAATAGAGTATTGCAAAAAAATTATTACTGATAAAAATTCCAAAGACGAAGATAAAGGGTTTTATTTAAAACTTTTAATTCATTTAATTGGCGATTTGCACCAACCCATGCATATTGGACTGCAGAAAGATAAAGGAGGAAACGATTTTAAAGTCCAATGGTTTTACGAAGATTCAAATTTACATAGGATTTGGGATTCTGAAATGATTGAAAACTTTAATATGAGTTATAGTGAATTGGCTAAAAATGCTGATGAATTAACAAAAAAACAAGTAAAAGCTATTCAAAAAGGTTCTATTATTGATTGGGTAAATGAAACGCATCAATTAACGAAAAAAGTATATGCATCTGCTGAACCTGAAGAAAATTTAAGATACCGCTATTCTTATAATTATTTTACAACGGTTAGAAGCCAGTTGCAAATTGCCGGAATCCGATTGGCTCAGGTTTTGAATGAATTGTTTTAAAAAAGTTAAAAAAATGCTATTTTGGATTTTCCAAGACAGCATTTTTCCATGAAGTTTCTTCCAGATAATTATCGGGATTATGAAAATTAAATATGCAGAGCTCTATCTTCAGTAGCAGCTAAAGCCGCTTCCTTAATCGCTTCAGTATATGTAGGATGTGCATGAGACATTCTAGCGACATCCTCAGCAGAAGCGCGAAATTCCATAGCTACAACAGCCTCGGCAATCAAATCTGCTGCACGCGCTCCAATCATATGAACACCTAAAATTTCATCCGTAGATTTATCAGCAAGAATTTTTACAAAACCATCAATATCCATACTCGCCCTACTTCTACCTAAAGCACGCATAGGGAAGGATCCAGATTTATAAGCTACACCAGCTTCTTTAAGTTCTTCTTCTGTTTTACCAACTGCAGCAACTTCTGGCCATGTATAAACCACGCCAGGGATTAAATTATAATCTATATGCGGTTTTTGTCCAGCAATAGTTTCTGCTACAAAAACACCTTCTTCTTCAGCTTTATGAGCTAACATCGCGCCTTTTACAACATCGCCAATCGCATAAATATTTGATGCTGATGTTTGTAAATGACCGTTAACTTCTACTCTGCCTCTATCATCTAATTTTACGCCAGCAGCATCAGCATTTAAACCCTCAGTATACGGCTTACGACCAACAGACACTAAACAGTAATCGCCTTTAAATTCTACTTCTTCGCCTTTTTTATTATCTGCTTTCACAATAACTTCATCGCCTTTTCGCGATACAGATTTCACTTTGTGAGAGACTTGCATGGAGAACTTCGCTTTCTTAAAAACCTTATTTAATTCTTTAGATAAACCTGCATCCATAGTTGGGATAATTCTATCCATATATTCAACCACAGTGACTTCTGCTCCTAAACGTCTGTAAACTTGACCTAATTCCAAACCAATAACACCACCACCAATAACAATCATATGTTTCGGAATTTCTTTAAGCTTTAAAGCTTCAGTAGATGTGATAATACGTTCTTTATCAAGAGTTATGAATGGTAAGTTCGATGGTTTGCTTCCTGTAGCAATAATGATGTTTTTCGCTTCAATCTCAGTAGTTTCTTTACCATTAATTGTAATATGGTTAGCATCTTTAAAGCTCCCTAATCCTTCATAAACATCAATATTATTTTTCTTCATTAAAAAATCAATACCACCAGTTGTTTGATCTACAACGGCTTGCTTACGCCCAATCATTTTCTCTAGATTCACTTTAATTTCGCCAGGTATTTCAATTCCGTGTTCTTCAAAATGCTTTACAGCATCATCATAGTGGTGGGATGAATCTAAAAGGGCTTTACTAGGAATACAGCCAACATTTAAACAGGTGCCACCTAATGTTGAATATTTTTCTATAATGGCAGTTTTCATGCCTAATTGCGCGCAACGGATTGCTGCTACATATCCTCCAGGACCAGAACCGATAATGGCTACATCGTATGAATTCATATATTAATTTTGAAGATTTATAAATCGAAAATCAAAAATACAAATGTTTTATGGGATTTTTGCCCTATTTTAAATAGAAATGTATGAAATAGAATATTTCTACAGAAGCGAAATACAAATGATGTTTCCAGAGGTATTACGTAATGGATTATAGTAAAAGTCCTATAGATTTAGCATCTTTGCGCCAAAGCGTGGACTTGGTATCTTTGTCTCCACTCAAGACAAACTGCAAACCCGACCTAGGTCTTGAACTAAACTCAAAATATAGGTAAGGCCAAAATTCTACTTATTTGAATTTTCCTTTTTATTTATAGCGTTTAAAACCCACTGTAATTCGGTATCGATATTTGATTTACGGTCTTTTACATTCGGTAAAACCTCGACATCTGGTTTAATTCCAAAACCATCTGGGATTTGCTTTTGTGGGGCTTCTATTTGCATTAATCCCATGCGTATTTTCAGTCTGGTGTTTTGCAACTTGTAGGTTTTGTAAAACCCTGCAACACAACCATTGTAAGCACCACCAGTTTCTTCGCCAACAAAAGTAGCGCGATTTGCACTTTTTAAATGAGTGGAAATTAATGAGGATGCCGAAAAAGAATTTCCGTTTGTAAGAACATAAATTTCACCTTTATAATTCATGACTTTTGGTTTTCTGGACTTATTATATTTCATTTTATAATATAGTTTGCCATCCTTTTTTATAGTTTTTAAATATTCTGAAATCATGGTAATAGGCTCTGTGACTAACAAAACACCAATGATTTTTAATAGCGCTGGGTTGCCGTTACTTAATAAAGATGTTGTAAGTGGAAAACGACTATTAATCTCGATAGGGTTTATAAAAACATAATTTTTATTTGTTAAATAACTATACAAATGGTCTACTTCTGCTATTCTGCCTCCAAGATTATCTCGCAAATCGAGTATTAAACATTTCGTTTTTGCAGCTTCTAATATTGAGAAACTCTCTTTATAAAACTTTTTATAACTTTTATTACTAAAACTCCGTATTTTCATTAAAGCTACTGTACGATCTGTTCCTATAAAGTTGAAATTACGGGTGTAGTTTTTTGTTTTTGGAATGAATCCATATTTTCTACCATCTTTACGTTTTTTCTTTTTTGCTAACTGATTTGCTTTTTTTTGTGCTTTAGTTAGCTTTTTAGGTTTTATTTTTTCTGCGAAAGCGGTATCTCCTAGCTTATTGTTTTTGTCTTTCTTTTCATCTTTGTCAATACGTTTGAATATTTTTGAAAATAGGGAATCCTTTGATCTGAAGGTTATTTTTAAGCTATCTAAAAACCCTTTGTCTTTATAATAAAATGCTGAAAAACGCTTCGATACCAATCTGTTATAAAGGGTGTTGTTATAACCATCAGAAGCAAAACGTTTTTTATAGGTTTCTATTAGTCTTAAGGCGGGCTCATTATTTATACTTACAATTTCATGACCTACCAAGGTTGAATCTTTGCCTCGATAATCCTTTACCCAAAGTTTACCTTCTAAATATTCAAAATCTAAGTCGTAAAATTCAAACTTCTCCCTATTTAGTTGTTTACGTTCTTTTCTTGTAAACCTTTTTTTTACTGAACTTACAGAAACATGACCTTGTTTTATTTGCGCCACGACAGGTGCTAATTTTTTATAAAATGCTCTGGAATTTATAGGCTGATTTATAGATGTCTTTAAACTATCAAATTTAAAATCTAATTTTTCTTTAGAAATATATTGATTTAACTTAGGGTGATAACGCTTTAATTGTGCGTATAATTTATCAACATCGTTATGCAAGTGTTTAACAGGATGTAATTTGTTAATTTGTTCATTATATTTTTCGGCACTTTTGCAGGATGCCAACACAAGAGATAAAACAAATACTAAAAGTAGGTTTTTCATATATTTGAAAATATAAGTAATTATGAAATCTTAAAACGAATTGATTTTTTTTTAACTTTTTGAATATTGTATATGTTTTAAAAAAACAAAAATTACATTATTTATGATATTATTTAATTCAGAGATATTGCAAAACAAAAAATTGGAGTAAATGCATTACTACATTTACCCCAATTAAACTTATTATATTTATAATTACTTTAAATCAAAACGATCTAAATTCATCACTTTAGTCCAAGCTGAAACAAAATCGTTTACAAATTTCTCTTGACTATTGTTACTGCCATAAACTTCGGCAATCGCACGAAGTTCTGTGTTCGAACCAAAAATTAAATCTGCACGAGTCCCTTTAAATTTAATATCGCCCGTTCTACGGTCACGGCCCTCAAAAATTTTATCATCTTTAGAGGTTGCTTTCCATGTATATGTAAAATCAAGAATATTTGTAAAAAAATCGTTCGTTAAACTACCAACACTATCTGTAAAAACACCATAATCAGATCCTTTATAATTGGCCCCTAAAACACGTAAACCACCAACTAAAACTGTCATTTCTGGAATAGAAAGTGTTAATAAGTTAGCGCGATCTATAAGTAGGTCTTCATCTGCAACATTTAATTTTGAACTCATATAATTTGTAAATCCATCCGCCAACGGTTCTAAATACCCGAAGGATTCTAAATCGGTTTGTTCTTGTGATGCGTCTCCTCGTCCTTGATTAAAAGGCACAGAAATTATATGTCCAGCATTTTTTGCTGCTTTTTCAACGCCAGCGGTTCCCGCTAAGACAATTAAATCTGCCATAGAAATTGTACCGTTAAATTTATTTTGAATACCTTCAAGCGTTTTTAATATTTTATTTAATTCTACTGGGTTATTTGATTCCCAACTGCGCTGCGGCTCTAAGCGTAAACGACCACCATTAGCCCCTCCTCGCTTATCGGAACCTCTAAAAGTTGATGCGGAGGCCCAAGCTGTAGCCACTAATTGCGATACTGTTAAACCTGAGTCTAAAATCATTTTTTTCAATGCTGAAATATCTGAATCACTTAATTTGTAATCAACAGTTGGAATAGGATCTTGCCATAATAATTCTTCTTTAGGAACTTCAGGACCTAAATAGCGGTTAATTGGTCCCATATCACGATGTGTTAATTTATACCATGCACGAGCAAAAGCATCTTCAAAAGCCTTATGGTCTTTATGAAAACGTTTTGAGATTTCTAAAAAAGCAGCATCTTTTTTCAAAGCCATATCGGCAGTGGTCATCATTAAAGCCTGTTTGCCATTAGCGTCACCAGCTTTAGGAGCCAGTCTCGCATTGGATGCTTCAGTTGGTGTCCATTGGTGTGCACCAGCAGGACTTTTTGTCAATTCCCATTCGTAGTTTAGCAATACATCAAAATAATCAGCATCCCATTTTGTCGGGTTTGGTGTCCATGCACCTTCAATGCCACTTGTAATCGTATCGTCCAAAACACCGCTTCCAAATGTATTTTTCCAACCCGTACTCATTTCTTCAATAGTTGCTCCATGCGGTTCTGCACTAACATATTTATCAGGATCTGCAGCTCCGTGCGCTTTACCAAAAGTATGCCCACCAGCAACTAAAGCCACGGTTTCTTCATCGTTCATAGCCATACGACCAAAAGTAATCTTAATATCGTGCGCAGATTTTAAAGGATCTGGAATACCATTTGGACCTTCTGGGTTTACATAAATCAAGCCCATATGTGCAGCCCCTAGATGACCTTCTAAATCGCCATCGCTAGTATCATATCGCTCATCATTATCTAGCCAGCCTGTTTCGCTACCCCAATAAATATCCTGTTCCGGCTCCCAAACATCTTCACGGCCACCAGCAAAACCAAACGTAGGAAAGCCCATAGATTCCAATGCACAATTCCCTGCAAGAATCATTAAATCTGCCCATGAAATTTTATTACCAAATTTCTTTTTTATTGGCCATAATAACAAACGAGCTTTATCTAAATTTCCATTATCAGGCCAACTATTTAAGGGCGCAAAACGTTGGTTTCCAGAAGCTGCTCCGCCTCTACCATCTCCAACTCTATACGTACCAGCACTATGCCACGCCATACGAATCATAAACCCGCCATAATGACCATAATCTGCTGGCCACCAATCTTGAGAATCAGTCATTAAACTAATAATATCTTTTTTCAAAGCTTCGTAATCGAGACTATTAAATGCTTTTGCGTAATCAAAATCCTCTCCTAAAGGATTAGATTTTGGTGCATTTTGTCTTAATATATTCAGTTTTAGCTCATTTGGCCACCAATCTCTATTACTTGTTCCGCGACCAGCTGTAAATTTTTGATCTCCACTCAAAAAAGGGCATTGACTAGCATCAGACTCATTAATGTCCCATGCTTCACCGTGTTGACTATTATTATCCATTATAATTGTTTTTCGTTTTAAAGATTAGTATTGAAAATATAATTTACTAAAATTAACAATTTAAAGGACTTAAAAAACAAAAGCCATATTTTTTATAATGATATTCAAATTGATAAAACTTATCAGATATAAAAATTCAATAGTCTTTAAGTATAATTAACTTGATTTTAATTAAAGCTAAAATAGCCTAAATAATTTTTAACAAAATTGATAATTAATGAGATTAAGCTTTTAAATATACCTATTTTAGATGCTTAAATTAAAACATATAAAAATGGCAACAGTTACATTAAAAGGAAACGCAACAAACACATCAGGAAACCTGCCAAAAGTTGGAACAAAAGCACCAGATTTTTTTTTAACAACAACCGATTTAGCAGTACATAGCTTAAAAAATTATGCTGGTTCTAAGGTCCTGTTAAATATTTTCCCTAGTATAGATACAGGTGTTTGCGCACAATCAGTTAGAATTTTTAATAAAGAGGCTAGCGAATTAGATAATACAAAAGTACTTTGTATATCACGTGATTTACCCTTTGCTCAAACTCGATTTTGTGCTGCTGAAGGTTTAAAAAATGTAGTGAGTTTATCAGATTTTAAAGATGGGAGTTTTGGAAAAGCTTATGGTTTGAATTTTGTTGATGGACCTTTTGAAAGTTTAAATTCGCGCTGTGTTATTGTTTTGGACGTTAATGGCGTAGTTATATATACAGAACAAGTATCCGAAATTGTTGATGAACCAAATTATAAGGCTGCATTAGAAGCGTTGCAAAATGCCTAAAAAAGAATCCTTTTTAGTAAATCGCTTAAAAAGTGTTGGTTATGCTTTTAAAGGCGCACTACTACTTTTAAAGACTGAAGCTAGTGTGAAAATTCAATTTGTTATTGCTTTGGTAGTAACAGCAGCAGGTTTTTATTATAATATATCGGCAATTGAATGGATAGTTCAATTATTGGCCATTGGTTTAGTAATGAGCTTGGAAGGTGCAAATACAGCTATTGAAGAAATAGCTAACTTTATTCATCCTGAACGCCATGAAAAAATTGGTTTGATAAAAGATATTGCTGCAGGGGCTGTTTTTATAGCTTCTGTTTTTGCGAGTATTATCGGTTTTATAATTTACATTCCAAAAATTTTTTAAAATTAGTTTTATGTACTATTAGAGCTAGGATAAACGTTAGTAATTTGTATTTTTGTTGCATTGCAAAATCACTCTATAAAAATCTTTTTAATAGCTCGAACATAGAAACAAAAACCCATTGATGGCTAAAAGCAGACCCAAAGCTAAAAAAGCACCAAGAAAAAAATTAAAAGCACCTAGTTTTAAATTATCTAGCCAACAAAAATTGGTATTTGGTAGTTTACTAACCATACTTGGCCTATGGTTATTCGTAGCGTTTGTATCTTTCTGTTTTACTGGAAAAGCAGACCAAAGCGTAATCAGTACATTTCCTTCTAGAACTTCGGAAACACAAAATTGGGTAAGTCAATTTGGTGCATGGCTAGGCGATTTTTTTATACAGCGCGGTTTTGGTTTGGCATCTTTTATATTTTCTGGACTAATACTTTTGTCCGGTATTTATATTTTAATGAATATTAGTAAAACAAAACTAAGAAAACACTGGTTCTGGGGCATACTTATTATTATTTGGATATCTATCCTTTTTGGTTTTTTCGGTAATGAAAATGATATCCTTGGTGGTACTATTGGTTTTGAAGTTAACAATTTTCTTCAAGACTATATTGGTAAAATAGGCGTTTCGCTTTTATTGGTATTTGGATTAATTACATATTTAGCGATTCGATTTAAGGTGACTTTTGAAAGTTTTACACGTATTTTTAAATCTGCCAAAAAAGATATTAAAAACGAATTTTCTGGAATGAAAGAAGATATTGTTGTTCCTTTTGACAATAGTTTATCTGATGAAGCTACAGCATTTAAATCAGCTCATGACACTACAGTAGAAAATGAAAAATCCGAGGCTAAAGCGATTGTAAAACCTAAAATAGAAACTGCCCCTTTGGAAGTTGAAGTTACTGAGCCAGAAATTGAAGAAGAACCTGAACTTGAAATAAAAGTTGAAGATCTTACGGAAGAAAAATCTGAAACTGACAACCTTGCCAATAAACTGGTTGAGGATTTCGGACAGTTTGACCCCACTCTGGAATTGGCGAAATATCAATTTCCGCCGCTCGATTTACTTAAAAAGTATGATACTGAAGGTATAACCATAAACCAAGAGGAACTAGAAGACAATAAAAATAGAATTGTTGATACTTTAAGCAATTACAAAATTGGTATTGCAAGTATAAAAGCAACTATTGGACCAACAGTAACACTTTACGAAATTGTTCCTGAAGCTGGTATTCGAATTTCCAAAATAAAAAACCTTGAAGATGATATTGCATTATCGCTTTCCGCTTTAGGGATTAGAATTATAGCTCCAATTCCAGGAAAAGGGACTATTGGTATTGAGGTTCCTAATAAAAACTCGACAATTGTTTCCATGCGATCTGTTATTGCATCAAAGAAATTTCAATCGTCTGAAATGGCACTGCCAATAGCCATAGGAAAAACCATTAGTAATGAAACCTTTGTTGTCGATTTGGCAAAAATGCCCCATTTACTTATGGCAGGTGCTACTGGCCAAGGTAAATCGGTTGGTTTAAATGCCGTTTTAACATCACTTCTTTACAAAAAACATCCAGCTGAAGTTAAATTTGTTTTGGTTGACCCAAAGAAAGTGGAACTTACTCTTTTTAATAAAATTGAACGTCATTATTTAGCTAAACTTCCAGATGAAGCCGAAGCCATAATTACAGATAATGCGAAGGTTATTAATACCCTAAATTCATTGTGTATTGAAATGGACAATCGTTACGAGATGCTAAAAAATGCACTTTGTAGAAATATTGCCGAATATAATGTGAAATTTAAAGCTAGAAAATTAAATCCTAACGACGGTCACCAATTTTTACCTTATATCGTTTTAGTAGTCGATGAATTTGCAGATTTAATTATGACTGCCGGTAAAGAAGTAGAAACACCAGTTGCGCGTTTAGCACAGTTAGCGCGAGCCATTGGTATCCATTTAATTATCGCAACGCAGCGTCCTTCTGTTAATGTAATTACAGGTATTATAAAGGCAAATTTCCCAGCACGAATAGCGTTTAGAGTGTCTAGTAAAATAGATTCCCGTACTATTTTGGATGCTGGTGGTGCCGATCAGCTTATTGGCCGGGGAGATATGCTTTATACTCAAGGCAACGATATGATAAGGATTCAATGTGCTTTCGTAGATACACCCGAGGTTGAAAAAATAGTTGATTTTATTGGTGCTCAAAAAGCATATCCTGATGCTTATTTACTTCCGGAGTACGTTGGTGAAGAAAGTGGCACAGGTCTTGATATAGACATATCGGATAGAGATAAACTTTTTAAAGACGCAGCGATTGTTATTGTAACAGCCCAGCAAGGTTCGGCTTCGCTATTACAACGTAAGTTAAAATTGGGCTATAATAGAGCTGGAAGAATCATAGACCAGTTAGAAGCTGCCGGAATAGTTGGGCATTTTGAAGGTAGTAAGGCTAGACAAGTTTTGGTGCCAGATCTAATAGCCTTAGATAAACATTTAGAAAACGAATTATAATTAAAATAAATTTTCGCTAAAGCGCAAATAAAAAAAAATTCAATGAAAAAATTTTTAAAAATAGTATTAATTACATTTTCAATCACTGCTTTTGCTCAAAACAAAGCCAAAACTTTATTAAACGAAGTTTCAGAAAAAGTTAAGAGCTATGAAAACATTTCATTAGACTTTAAATATGTATTGGAAAACCTTTCAGAAAATATAAAACAAGAAACTAAAGGCGATGTTATTATGGAAGGTGATAAATATCGATTAAATATTCTTGGCATAACCAGACTTTATGACGGAAAATCCATGTATAGTATTAGTACCGAAGATGAAGAAGTTACTATAACATCGAACATTGATGATGAAAATAATTCTATTACGCCAAGTAAAATGTTATCTTTTTATCAAAATGAGGAGGCATACACATATATTTTAGATATCGAACAAAATATAAAGGGGAGAAAAATCCAATATGTGAAGCTTACGCCGATTGATTCAAATTCAGAAATAAAAAATTTATTACTGGGTATCGATTCACAAACGAAGCATATCTACAATTTAATACAATTGGGTAAAAATGGCACAAAAACAACACTTACGGTAAATTCTTTTAAAACAAATGAACCTTTATCAAAAAGCTTATTTACCTTTGATGCTAATAAATACAAAGATTATTACATCAATAAATTAGATTAGCTAAATATTTGATAACCATACTAACAAATTTTACAACTATCTTTTCAAAAGATATTAATTTAAGAACGAAGTGCTTAAACGCGTTCTTAACTCTATAATTAATTTGTTTTCAAATGATTATAAAAATTTAAACGTGTGAAAATACTAGACCGTTACATACTTACTACATACCTTAAAACTTTTCTCAGCGTGTTTGTTATACTCATGCTGATTTTTGTTTTACAAACCATTTGGCTTTATATTAAAGAGCTTGCAGGAAAAGACCTAGATATTATCGTTATTTTTAAGTTTTTAGCCTATTTTATGCCAAAACTTATTCCTTTAGTTTTACCCCTTACAATTCTTTTATCGTCTATAATGGTTTTTGGTAGTTTTGCTGAAAATTACGAGTTTGCTGCCATGAAATCTACAGGTATTTCATTACAGCGTGCTATGTCTGGCCTTAGTGTGTTTATTATAGCTTTAGGTATCGTGACCTTTTTCTTTTCTAATAACGTAATTCCTTGGGCAGAACTTAATTCTTATAACCTAAGACGGAATATCGCTAAAGTAAAGCCTAGTATGGCCATTGTTGAAGGTCAATTCAACACTATAGAAGGCACTAATTACAATATAAAGGTTGGCAATAAAAGTGGAGACAGAGGGCAGTTTTTAGAGGATGTAACCATTCATGTAAAAGGGAACGATGGCAGAACTAATGCAACTGTTATAAAGTCCAAAACAGGCGAATTAGCCAGTGATGAAGACTCGAATGTATTAAAGTTGATATTAAATGACGGTCATTATTACAATGATGTTTCACCTAGAGATAGAAAAGCAAAAAACAGAAAACCATTTACAAAAAGCGCTTTTGAAAAGAAAATTATCAATATCGATTTATCGCAAATGGACAAAGTCGATTTTGATGAACAATCGCAAACCGATAAATATAATATGCTGGATATTAACGGTTTAAATGTTACTATCGATTCATTGGTTATTAAGTATAATAATGAGCATGGAACCTTTTCTGATAATTTAAAATTAAGGTCTGGTGTTGGTAAAAATCTTGTGCCGGAAAAAACAGTTAAAGACTCCAGTTATGTCGGTCCTATTTTAGAGCTTTTTGACACAAAAAAAAAATTAGAATTAGTTGACATTGCATCAAAATCGACAATTAGCTCAAAACAACTTATCGTATCAAAAGATGCTAGCATGAAACGCTCTAGGATATGGTTAAATAGACACGTTATTTCACTCCACGAAAAATTTGCTTTAGGCTTTGCTTGTATTATATTGTTTTTTGTTGGTGCTCCTTTAGGCGCTTTAATTCGTAAAGGCGGGATAGGCCTACCTATGGTCATTGCCATTCTTTTATTTTTAACGTATCATTTTATTGGTATTTTCGCAATAAATAGTGCAAAAAGTGGTGACTTCAACCCTATAATCGCCCCTTGGTTTTCTACACTACTAATGCTCCCCCTTGGTATTTTTTTAACAAAAAGGGCTACAGCAGACAGAGGTTTATTTGAATTCGACAATGTTTTAGAACCGCTAAAAAAAGCTTTCAAAATAAAAGAAAAGAAAAACGTCACTTATAAATTTCTACTGGATTTAAATAATCAAGAATTGGTAGATACCATTAAAAACTATGATTCACTTGGACACCAAGAAGATGTAAAGTTCCATGCTACTCAACTTTTAAAATCAAGAGGGCTTTCTAATAAAGATTTAAGAGATAGCGGTATAGAAATTAACTTAAGTTATGATACCACAGAGGCTATAAAATTAAATTATAATCAGCATTCAAAATTTGCCATAGTACTTTATATTATTGGAATCATTTTATTGGTGTTATTCTTTATTTTTGAAAATAATAAATTACCTTCATTAGCATCTCCAGCAGTACAATTAAGTATTGTTTCTTTAGCACTATATATCATATACTTTATTAAATCAATTATTAATTCTTTTCAATTTTATAATCATCTTAATAAAAAACAAAAAAAGCCTAATTTATTCCTTCTAATACTAGGGCTTCCTTTATACTTCCTAACGTATTTGTTTTTGAATGAAAAAATGAAAGAAGACCTTAAGATAAATTGTTTACAATCTTTAAAATAAGCCATACCTTTGTATTATGATAGCACATACTATGACACAAAATATAAAGCAAGACCTTAAACTTAACACAATTCACGAAGCTATTGACGACATAAGGAATGGCAAAGTTATTATTGTTGTTGATGATGAAAATCGTGAAAATGAAGGCGATTTTTTAGCTGCTGCCGATAAAGTAACTCCAGAAATGATAAACTTTATGGCTACTCATGGTAGAGGTCTTATTTGTGCACCACTTACAGAAAACAGATGCAAGGATCTTGAATTAGGCATGATGGTTCGTAATAATACAGATCCGATGGAAACGGCCTTTACAGTATCTGTAGATTTAAGGGGGCATGGTGTAACAACTGGAATTTCAGCAAGTGATAGAGCAAAAACAGTACAAGCATTAATTAATGATAATACTAAGCCTTTTGATTTAGCTAGACCAGGACATATTTTTCCCTTAGTTGCAAAAGAAGGTGGTGTTTTACGACGCACTGGGCATACTGAAGCAGCCATTGATTTTGCGAGATTAGCTGGCTTAAACCCTGCTGGAGTGATTGTAGAAATTATGAATGAAGATGGTTCTATGGCACGTTTGCCCCAGCTGTTTAAAGTTGCAAAAAAACTAAATTTAAAAATTGTTTCTATTGAAGATTTAGTGGCTTACAGAATGCAACATGACTCTTTAATTGAGAAAAAAGAAGATTTTCAAATTGAAACTCGGTTTGGAAGTTTTAGATTAAGAGCATACGAGCAAACCACAAATAACCAAATACACATTGCCCTAACTAAAGGCCAATGGAAAGATAATGAAAACGTGCTTACAAGAATAAATTCTACACTATTCAATAATGATATTCTAGGCACTTTAACAAATAATGCAGACAAACAATTAGATGACATGTTCAAGGTTGTAAATGATGCTGGAAAAGGTGCTTTACTATTTATTAACCAAGAAGCACAATCTATGAATATTTTAAGCCGCTTATCTTTTCTGAAAGAGCATCAAGCCAGTAATAAAATAATTAAAGCTCCAAAAATTAATATGGACAATAGAGATTTTGGTATTGGCGCACAAATTTTGCACGACTTAAATATTCATAAAATGCTTATAATCTCGAACACAGAACAAACCAAACGTGTAGGCTTAATTGGTTATGGTTTGGAGATTGTTGATTATGTGAGGTACTAAAGGCTTTCTTTTATAACTTTAACCATTTTAGCAGCACGCTCTTCAACCTGCTCTTCCGTCCAAGATAATTTGATTAAGCAAGAGATATTTCTACCTATAAAATGATCTGATTTTGAATAATCCTTAGTTTTAAGGTATTCTAAACCTTTTTTAACTTCTTCAGAAATTGGAAATAGTGATTTTAAATCTTTTAGATGATTCCACGCTCTAACATAATGCCAGTTATTATTATAATAATTCCAGCAAACATCTATACCATGTTCTTTAAATGCTTGTGAAACTTTATGGGCTATTTTTAAATCTGGTAAAAAGAAATTTAAAAAGGCACAACTTTCTTCTCCGCCATCCGGCACGGTTCTAAAAGTAACTTCAGGGATTTGAGACAATGCATTTCTAATAATATTGGAATTTCGTTTTTGAATTTTCAAAAATTCTGGCAAGCGTTTTACTTGTGCTAACCCTACGGCTGCATGTAATTCTGATATACGAAAGTTATACCCTAAAAACGGATGCGTTTCCGCTCCCCTATCATTACCAATATGATCGTGACCATGATCTGTGTAATGATCGGCATTTGTATAATATGTCTTATTATTTGTTATCACTGCACCACCTTCACCACAGGTAATTGTTTTTACAAAATCGAATGAGAAACAACCTAAATCGCCAATGCTTCCTAGTGGTTTCCCTTTATATGTTCCTCCAATAGCTTGGCAGGCATCTTCAATAAGCAAAATATTATGTTTGCTTGAAATGTTTTGCAAGGCATCCATATTTGCCATACTTCCACACATTTGCACCACCATAATGGCTTTTGTTTTTGGTGTAATGGCGTTTTCTACAGCTTCTGGGTTTAGACCCAATGTATCATCTATATCTACCAATATAGGTATGGCTCCAAGTATCATAATAGCCTCAAAACTTGCTACGAAAGTAAAGGTCGGCATAATTACCTCATCCCCCGCTCCTACGCCTGATGATGCTAATGCTACTGATACTGCTGCTGTTCCGCTTGATACTAATTGTACGTGCTTGGATTTAAAGGTATTTTGAAGTTCTGCTTCTAATTCTTTAGATTTCCAATGGCCGTTTCGCATGCCATCGAATCCGTAACGCATTAGCACACCATTATCTAACACGTCGTTTACTTCTTTTCGTTCTAAATCTCCAAATAATTCGAATCCTGGCATATTTTAATTGTCTTTTATGTTGAACCGGACGCTGGTTTTGCGTTAGGGATCGAGGCATTTGTTGAAGCGCTTTTTGTGTTGTTACACCTATGTAACACAAAAAAGCGACTGCCGAAAGCCCGACCTCTTTTTGGTAACGCCCTAATTATTTATATTTCTATTACGGTTTCCTTTATAGGTTGTCGTACTTTTTTAAAATCGGAAAACATATCATCTTCGGCGCGGTAACCTACTGGCAAAAGAAGTACCGATTTTAAGCCTTTACTTTTTAAATTTAGTAGCTCATTGTACTTTTCTGGTAAAAAACCTTCCATGGGGCAGGCGTCTATTTGTTCTATAGCACAAACCGTCATGAGATTGCCTAATGCGATGTATGCTTGATTGGTAGACCATTGTTGGCGTTCGCTTACAGACATTTTATCCATCATAGTTAAAAGACCCTCGCGAAAAGGCTTTAAGGTGGTTTCGGGTGTGTTTCTGACATTTTTTATATTGTCGTAATAGCCGTTTACATCATTATTTACGATGTTTTCTTGAATACAAATTACTAGTAAATGCGATGCCTCTTCTACTTGTTTTTGTTTGTATGAATGTGCTACCAAGGAGGCTCTTAACGCTTTATCCTTAATTACGAGTAGCTTTATAGTTTGTAGCCCAAAGGATGTTGCTGTTAGGTTAAATGCTTGTTTTAAAACATTTAGTTTTTCTTTGGATAGTGTTTTGGTACTATTAAACTTTTTAGTGGCATAGCGCCATTTTAGCTGTTTTATTGTATTTGACATTAACACTTATTTTTCTGCAAAAATAGGGTTTGAAAAGTTCTTTTTCACTAAAATAGGGAAGAAAAATAGACTCAATGTACGTTGTTAAAAAATTATACTAAAAAGTTAGTGATTTATTTGAAAGAATTAAAAAAAGGTTGTTATATTTGCACCCGCATTCAGGCAAATAGCTTGATAAGGCACTCAAGGAGAATTGGCAGAGTGGTCGAATGCGGCAGTCTTGAAAACTGTTGAGGGTTACACCTCCGGGGGTTCGAATCCCTCATTCTCCGCAATAAACAAACCTAACTTGTTAACTTAAAACTAGTTAGGTTTTGTTTTTTATTCAATTGTGCAACGGATCAAGGATCAAGTCATAACTCGGTATAATCATTAATGCATACCTTAAAATAATTGCCGTTATCATCTTTGTTTAGGGTGTCAGAGTATTCATATTTAAACTGGTTAAAATTAATTTTTCATTCATAATTTATTGCTTTTAGTAAATATAAAACCCGTACAGTTTAGGTGTCCTATACTGCAATTAAGAGTATTACGCTCGTTTCAGAAACCGTAACCATACCACACGGGCAAAATGTTTTTAGAAGTCATAATTTATTGCTTTTAGAAATTGTAAAAAAATGAATATTAAAAGCAATATTTATACTAATTCTATATATTTGTTAAAGTAAAATTTGCGTTAGGAGAGCAAGTAAGGGTTAGCCACTCTAAGGGTAAAATTACTAACGAGTAAATTTTATAGATTTGTTTTGTTAGACGGCTATAAAAAAGTTAATAAAACATCTAACTGACAAAAGCCCAAATACGGGGCTTTTGTTGTTTTTTATCTTTGACTATGACAATTACTTCCTTAATGGTTTTCTTTTTTCTTAATACGTGGAATAATATGAGTTCTTGATTTTCATATGCTCTGCGAGTTCGTTTGGCACAGCTACAAATATTTTTTTTATCTCAAGAAATTATGAATGACACTCGCCGTATGCTTCGTATCATTTGGCAAGGCACAGCTTTAATATAGGCAACTTACTTTCTACCTACTTATGGTGTGTTTTTCAAAAAATCCGATTCACTACTTTTAAACTGAAAATCTGTGGATTTTTTTTCTGATTTTTTCAAAATGTTTTTTAAGACCTTCAAAATCCTCATTATTTATTAATACTTTATCAAATAAAGAACTTCCCATACCAACACCAACGGCTCCCGCCTGAAAAAAAGATTCAATATTTGCTGAAGTGACCCCTCCTGTTGGTAATAATTTTATTTGGTTTAAAGGTGCTAACACATCTTTTAAATATTGTGTACCTAATTGCGTAGCAGGAAACACCTTTACGGCCGATGCGCCTAAACTCCATGCTTTATATATTTCTGTGGGTGTATAGGCACCAGGAAATATAGGGACGTTTTGAGAAACGGCACTTCTTATAACCGATTCATCTATTATTGGCGTAACAATAAACTGAGCCCCAGCAGTTATGGCTATATTTAAATCTTGCATTGAACATACGGTTCCTGCTCCAACATTTAATTCTGGAAAATCAAGCCTTAAAGCAGCAATAATTTCTGCAGCTCCTGGCGTATTCATCGTTATTTCTATCGTAAATAATTCGGAATTTAAACAAGTTTCAGCAATTTTTAAAACCTTTAATAAAGGCACGTTTCTTAATATTCCAACAATAGGGGCTTTATTGTATAAAGCCCAGTTAAACGGTGTATTATTTATCATAAAGTTCAAGTATTTTTTTTTGCCCTATCAATAAGGCTTTTTCAACAATATCTTCATTAAACACTACATAATTATCAGAGCCTAATAAATAATTCAAAGCAATTTGATATAAATTTATTAGCGGATATGGAGCTGCTAAAAAAACTCTTTTATTCTCCTTTTTGAGATATGCTAATTCATCTCCAATTAATAAACCACTCAAAAAGAAATAATTATCATTTTTAGTGGATTTTCCAAACAAATCATTGGCTCTTATAGTAAATAAACTAGACGATAATTTTCCTTGACTACCTAGTTTTACACCTTCTAGAAAAGGACATTCAGAAATATCGTTTTTAACATCTTCTATTATGGAATTGGATAAAATACTTTTTTGGGATAAAATTTCGAATAATTCGCCAGTCATAAAACTTTTTAAACCAATAAAAATTCCATTTTTAAATCCTAAGTGTTTACTATGAGTTCCAGGTAATAGCAGAATTCCTTCTGTATCTTCAGAAAGGTGTTTTTGAAGACCAATGGCTTGTGTTTCTTCCCCTCGCATCATTCCACAGTCATTTTTAATACCAGAAATAAGAAGGAGCTCTACCCTATTATTCAGCTTTAAATACTTCATATTTAAAGAATCACCTTTAGCACTAAAAGGCATTTTAGCATAATCTAATTCGTATAGACCTATACTTGATGAGACCATACCGGATGATATTATTATATAATTTTGATATTTGATTGGTAATAATTGAATTTGACGTATTAAATAATTAGAAAAAAAATCCAATTGATTGTATTCATTTTGAATTTTAAAATTAGTAAATAGTTTTTTAATCCCTTGATCTGTTTTAATTTCTTCAATGATTTTTAAAGTTTCAAAGTGAACTACTCTGAGTCGGAAATTACTTGTTCCCCAATCACAACTAATAAAAAATTCTAAAATACTCATCAATATTTTTTATAAATTTAAAAGTAAATCCTTAGTGTATTAAAAACTTAGTTTAGTTTTTTTAAACAAATATTTAAGACTAAGGTAATACAATTCAAACAATACTATTATTTTCTAGTTTTATCTATTATGTATATCCTCTTTATTATATTTTTTTTTAAAATAAGAGGCTAAATTTCAAAAACATACGGTTTATATTAAATATACAAAATCAATATTTATCAAATATTAATATATAGTTATCTATTTAAAAACAATATAAAAATTCAGCTAAAAAAGCATGAATTGACTTAAATTTCAGATTATAAGAATAAAAACCATAAATCCAATACATATAAACTAATAATATTGACTTTAATCGGAAATAAATTGGGGTAAATTGAAATAATAATTAGCTTAGTGGCTCTCCTTACAAAATAAATAGCAATTTATATTTAAAAATAATAATTACGCTCTGCCAAATAATGGTATGTTGTAATATTTTTAGTTGCTACTCATGTCATCAAAAAAAACCATATTAAGTGTACCAATAATAAAAAAATTATTGAATATTTTTTATCCTCAAAATTTCTTTACAAAAATACGAATAAACCAATCTTCTTTAACTTACCTATACTCTATTTATACTAATATTTTTAAAAATCAAACCTATTTTAATTCCCTAAAACGTAGTATTATGTTAAGCGGAATATGCAAACCAAAAGCACATTTTAAAATAGAATGATTTTTAAACTTCAATTTCATAAAACCTCTAAAAAAACCTCTAACAACTAAAACCAAAAAAAAATGAAGAAAAAGTACTTTTTATTAAAATTTATCCTTTTAGTATTTTCGTCCGCTTTACTTGCACAAAACCCTGTACCAACAGTAGAATATCAAGCCCTGGTTGATTTTTATAATGTAACTGGAGGAGATGGTTGGCGAACAAAATGGGATATAAGTAGTAACAATTTACATACCACTACTTGGTTTGGAGTTGTTATTGAAGATGAACATATTGTTGAAATTAGTTTGCCTAATAACAGAGTTAGAGGAGCGATTCCAGCCTCTTTTGGCAATTTAAAGTTTCTAAAAAAATTAAACTTAGGATCATTTACAACCTCAAGTTCTTTTAGTCATGATTTAAGTTCTACAAACCTCGATAATCTATCGGGGTTAGAAAGTTTAGAGGATTTGAATTTAAGGTACTGTAATATTTCAGGAACGCTTCCCGCTTCTTGGAGTCAATTGACTAATCTAAAATCATTGATAATAAGTAATAATATGCTTTCAGGTTCTATTTTTAGCGAGATAGGAAATTTAACAGCTTTGGAAAATCTAGATTTTTCTCAGAATGAATTGACAACCATTCCAACAACCATAGGAAATTTAATAAACTTGGTAACATTTAACCTATCATACAATCAACTCACCATATTACCTAAAGAACTGGAAGATTTAATCAGTTTAGCGACATTGTATGTTAATTCGAATCAAATTATTGATACCGAGGCTTTTTTAAATAGTAGTACGAATTTAATACTATCTACACAAACTATAACATTGGATGAGTTTGTGTTTAATGGAGATGATGTGGTATTAAATAATTTACCCAACATTACACGTTATGACAGATCTAATAATGATTTTTCTGCATTAAATAATTTTTATTTAAGAATAGATGGGAGCAATATTGTTACAAACCTTAGAATGGAGGCTGATGGAAGTCTTATAATCCCAAAAACATATTTAAGCACTTTAACTCCTGAAAAACAAGTATCAATCTATCAACAAACTGGAGCTACAAATAACACTTATATTAACTTTACAACTACCACTGTAGATTTACCAGCGATTCCAGAAAGTGAATATCAAGCACTAGTAGATTTTTACAATGCTACACAAGGTGATAGTTCATGGATAACCCAATGGGATGTTAGTGTTAACAACCTAAACTTGGGAGCTTGGTTTGGTATGGCTATAGAAGATGGTCATATAGTTGAAATCAATCTACCAAACAACAGAGTTAGAGGCGCTATACCAGCTTCATTTAGCAATTTAAAGTTCCTTAGAAAACTTAATATGGGCTCGACTACAACCTCAAGTTTCTATGCCCATGATTTGAGTGCTACGGATTTGGCAAATCTTTCAGGATTAGAAAGTTTAGAGGATTTGAATTTGAGATATTGTAATATATCTGGAGCATTACCAACTTCATGGAATCAACTAACGAATTTAAAATCTTTGGTAATAAGTAATAATGCGCTTTCAGGAACTATTTTTAGCCAAATTGGTGATTTGACTACGTTGGAAACTATAGATTTTTCTCAAAATCAATTAACAGGAATTCCAACAACCATAGGTAGTTTAACAAACCTAAAAACATTCAACTTATCATATAATTTACTTACCATATTACCGCAAGAATTGGAAAACCTAACTAGTCTAACTACAATGTATGCTAATTCTAACCAGATTATTAATACCGAAGCTTTTTTAAATACCAGTATTTATTTACAGCTAACATCACAAATTTTAACATTGGATGAGTTTGTATATAGCGGTGATGATGTGGTAATAACCAATTTACCCAATATAACACGTTATGACCGATCTAAGAATGATTTTTCTGCATTAAACCGTTTCTATCTACAAATAGATGGAAGCACTATTGTTACAAATATTGAATTGGAGACTGATGGAAGTCTTATAATTCCTAAAGAACACTTAAGCAATTTAACCCCCGAAAAACAAGTAAGATTTTATCAGCAAACAGGAGCATCAAATGGCACATATATAGCTTTTACAACAACCACGCTAGATTTGGAAGAGATTCCAGAAGAAGAATATCAAGCATTAGTAGATTTTTACAATGCTACACAAGGTACTAATTCATGGAGAACGCCATGGGATGTGAGTGTTAACAACCTAAACTTAGGCGCTTGGTTTGGTATGGCTATAGAAGATGGTCATATAACAGAAATTAGCTTACCAAACAATAGAATTAGAGGTGCCATTCCAGCTTCTTTTAGCAATTTAAAATTTCTTAAAAAACTTGATTTGAGCGCTACGACAACGTCAAGTGGTTTTAGTCACGATTTAAGTTCTACAGATTTGGCTAACCTATCAGGTTTGGAACGTTTAGAGGATTTGAATTTAAGGTATTGTAATATATCAGGAGCACTCCCCGCTTCTTGGAGCCAGCTAACCAATCTAAAAACATTAATAGTTAGCAACAATAGTTTAACAGGATCTATATTTAGTGAAATAGGCGATTTAACGGCATTGGAATCTATAGATTTTTCTCAAAATCAATTAACAGGAATTCCTACAACCATAGGCAGTTTAATAAACCTAAAAACATTTAATTTATCATATAATTTACTTACCGTATTACCGCAAGAATTGGAAGGACTAACGAGCTTAACACTTTTATATGTCAATTCTAATCAAATTATGGATACCGAAGCTTTTTTAAATACCAGTATCAATTTACAGTTAACATCGCAAACGTTAACATTGGATGAGTTTGTATACAGTGGTGATGATGTAGTGTTAACCAACATACCCAATATAACGCGTTATGATAGATCTAATAATGATTTTTCTGCTAGAAACAATTTTTATTTAAGAATAGATAATACTACTATAGCTACAAATATTATCATGGAAGCTGATGGAAGTATTATATTACCAAAAGAACATTTAAATGCTTTAACCTCAGAAAAACAAGTTACACTTCATCAACAAACAGGAGCATCAAGAGGTACTATAATTAGCTTTACCACCACCACGGTGGAATTACCAGCTATTCCAGAAAGCGAATATCAAGCATTAGTAGATTTTTTCAACGCCACACAAGGCGATAATTCATGGAGAACGCCATGGGATGTGAGTGTTAACAACCTAAACTTGGGAGCTTGGTTTGGTATGGCTATAGAAGATGGTCATATAGTTGAAATCAATCTACCAAACAACAGAGTTAGAGGCGCTATACCAGCTTCATTTAGCAATTTAAAGTTCCTTAGAAAACTTAATATGGGCTCGACTACAACCTCAAGTTTCTATGCCCATGATTTGAGTGCTACGGATTTGGCAAATCTTTCAGGATTAGAAAGTTTAGAGGATTTGAATTTGAGATATTGTAATATATCTGGAGCATTACCAACTTCTTGGTCTCAATTAACTAACTTAAAATCAATTGATTTAAGTTACAATGCATTAGAAAATTCAGAGGCTAACTTTTCTAATTTACAATTAACAACACTTAATCTTAGATACCAAACTATTAATTTTGAAACTATCGAAATAGCACCTAACGAGATTAATATTGATTTACCAACAACTTCAATTTTAGCTTTAAATAATCAAATTGTAGATACTAATGCCAGTAACGAATTCCAACTATTTGTAAATAATGTATATCAAAAAACGAGTTTTTCTAACGATGGAAAATTGGTGTTTACTAATATCAATTTGCTAAATTTAGAAGTAACCGATGAAATTAGAATCTATCAAACCACGGGAGCAGCACAATATTCAAACATCAACTACAATACGTTAAGTTTTGGTTTACCTCTTGTTGATGAAGAGTTTGAAATTTTGAAACAAATATATAATGCAACAAATGGCGACTCTTGGACAAATAAATGGGATATTAGTGTAAACAACGTAAATACCGTAAGTTGGTTTGGGGTTAGTATTAAAGAAGGTCATGTCGTTTCAATAAATTTATTTAATAATAATTTATCTGGTGTTATTCCAGAAGCCATTACAGGTTTAAGTGACTTAGAAATATTAGCTTTAAATAATAATGACATTGGTGGTAGTATACCTTCAAACATCAGTTTATTGACCAATTTAGAAAGTTTAGATTTAAATTCTAACGAATTATCTGGCATTATTCCTGCAAACATTTCGGATTTACAAAACCTGAAAAAATTTGCTATTGGTAATAATAACTATACAGGTACCATCCCATCAGTTTTATCAGATTTTGTAGCCTTAGAGTATTTGGATATTTCTAGTAATGGTTTTGATCATGTTGAAAAAAAACTGTATTACGACTTTACAAACACCTATATCGATTTACGAAATCAAGTTATTGATTTCAATACAGTACTAAATTTAGAGGGCAGCGAATTAACTGTTGACCTTGGAAATGTTGCGAAATACGATTTAGAAAATAATAATTTTGATGCCAAAAACACTTTTGTTTTATTAGTTAATGATGTTACGCATACATCAACAATTACTAATGATACAGGTGAAATAATATTTGATGATGTAAGGATTGGCGAAATTCCTTCAGATGCTAAAATCTCAATCCGCCAAACCACAGGAACTTATAGAAATACAGAGTTTAATTATAGCGGTATAGAAGATAAGTCCAATATTCCTGTTAAAGAACAAGAATATCTTGCCTTGGTGGATTTATATAATAGCTTGGATGGTAGCGCATGGACTAATCAGTGGGATGTTACCAATAACAACTTGCACACAAATAAATGGTATGGCGTTAGTACTTACGATGGGCATATTGTAGCCATAGACCTAAGTGGAAATAATCTATCTAACAGCGTTCCAAGTGTTTTTAGTGATTTGCCTTTTTTAAATGCGTTGAATTTATCATCAAATAAATTAACAGGAATTGCTGAAGCGCTTCCAAAATCTATAGATTTTGTGTATGACAGACAAGCTATTGAAGCTGGAGATATTAACCTAAATAATGAGACAATTGTAAACGATTTTAGCATAAACAAGTACGAACATTCTAAAAGTGAGTTTAATAATCAAACCTATAGTTTAAGAATTGGGAATTTTTCAAGAACCATAAATCTTTCAGAATCTGGTATTCGATTAATAGATTTAATTAAAACTTGGAAAGTGCCAAATAATCAAAAGGTAGAATTAAGGCAAGTTTCTGGGAATGCTAAAAACAGTATTATAAATTATTATTTACAATATGAATCTGGAGATTCTAATCTTGATAGTCAGTTGAATGTATTGGATATTCAAACCTCAATTAATCATATTACAAGTAGCTATGTTCCATATTTCAATTATAATGCTGCCGATGTTGATAGTAATAACAACATCAATATCCTAGATGTTATTGGTCAAGTTAATATTATTCAAAATCAAGATACAGATATAGATGGGAAGTATAATTTAAAAAATAAAACAATAACAGACAAAGTCTCTTCAACAATTAGTATACAAGATGGATTTTTATATTTAAATACTAATGGTAATGATGTAACAAGCTTTGAAATCCGAATTAAAGACTCGACAAAAGAAGCTATAGAGGAATTAATTTCTCCTCTTGGATTTGCGGTAAATGTTGCCGATAAAAATAATAGAGTCAGTATTGTTGCCTATTCTTTTGCCTCTGTTTTAAACGGGAAAATAGCATTGGCAAAAATTGGGAATAAAAACCCTTCGGTACAATCGGTAGTGTTATCAGATATAGATGCAAATGAAATTCCTTCAGAAATTTTACAAAATGCACTAGATGTTGATGATTTTGAAACTTTAGAAACTTTACATGTATACAATTTCCCGAATCCTTTTAAAGATAAAACTACAATTGATTTTCATTTAGATAATAATGTTGCAAAAACAACCTTATCAGTTTATGATGTAAGTGGCAGAAAAATAGAAAATATAGTCATGAAATCGCTTAAACGTGGAAAGAATCAATATGTGTTTAAACGAAAAAAATTATCGGCAGGTGTTTATTTCTATCTAATAAAAACTACTGGTTACAACACTACACTAAAAGGAAAAATGATAATAGAATAATAAAATATAATTAATGATTATGAAAGCTATAAAACTAACTTTATTACTGTTGTCATTTATCACAACAGCATACGGACAAAACAGCCTAACTATACAAGATGTAGAGGCTGCCCCTGGCGATACTGCCAAAATAGTAATTGGACTTGATAACACGGACAATATTTCGGGTTTTCAAATTAAAATAAAAGTCCCGAACAACTTAATTATAAAAGAAAAAGAAGCTGGTTTTGTTGGTAGAAATACAGATCATATTATTTTCCCAAGAAGATTAGGTAATGGTGAATATTTATTTTTATGTTTTTCTGGGAGCAATTCCAACTTTACTGGGCAAACAGGTGATTTAATAGAGATTCCTATAGAAATACCATTATCTTATATCGTAGGGGATACTTATGACGTAATTTTCACAGAAACCATTGTAAGTTCTAGCGCTGGAATAGATATTGGAAGTGACCATCAAAATGGAGAATTAACAATCATAGAAGGCGAAAACCCAGATTTAGAAGTTGGAGAAATAACTGTTTTAGAAAACAATATTTTACCAAATGCACCATATAGTGTAAGTTGGGAAGTCGAAAACATTGGCTTATCTGTTGCGATTGGTGGTTGGAGAGAACAAATTTCATTAGTATCTCAAACAAGCGGAAAAAAATATATTATTGGAAATGCTAATTATTCTAATGCATTATTAGAAAATGGATCTATTACACGAAATATAGATGTCGTTATTCCTCGCATTATTGGTTTTGATGGCGATGTAAAAATTGAAGTGAAACTAATTACTAACACCCAAGTTAAAGAGCCAACAAATGCCAAAGAAAACAATACGGCAATTTCTAATGGTACTCAAAATTTATTAAAACGATTAATTTTCACGTTATCTAGAAATGAAATTTTTGAGAACTCGACAGATGCATTAAGATTTAAACTTGTTAGAAGTGGCGATACAAGTATAGAAGAAGATTTTACAGTATCTGCAGATGCTGTTGGTGCTTTTAATTTACCCGCTACAGTTACCATAGGCGAAAACCAATCATCAAAATTTCTATATGTAAATACTATTGATAATACAACTTATGAAGGAGATAGAACGGTTAACATAGTTGCACAAAGCGATAATTATGGTGATGAAAGTGTGAGTTTAACCTTGTTTGATGATGAAGATGTTATACTCACTTTAGAGTATCCAGGAGTTTTTAATTCAGCCATAGGAAGTACTATACCTTTCACATTAAATGCTACGTTTTCTGTTGATGAGGATAGAATAATTACGCTATCTACAGATTTACCGCAAAGATTACAATTACCAAGTCAAGTCACATTATTGGCCAATTCTACAACAGCAACATTTAATGGCACAATAATAGATTCTCAAGTAATTGAAAAAGCAGAAACAGCTAATATTATTGCAAAAGCTGAAGGTTATACAACTGCTGTTAAAGGTATTAAATTAGGAGCTATAAACGTTCCAAATTTCACATTAAATATCAACCCTGAACAAATATCTGAAGGAGGAGGTATTCGAGCATCTTATGCAACTTTAAAAAGAACAGATCAGTTAGATAAACCTGTTACTGTAAAAATTAGCGCAAGTGCTTTTAATCAATTAATCTTACCATCAGAAATTTCATTTAAAATAGGAGAATCTGAAAAAATATTCAACATCGGTGCTGTGAATAATTCTGAAGTTGAGGGTGAACGAACTGTTACCATTACTTCAAAAATTAAGTTTGATGGTTGCTCATGTGTTGATGATACCAACACAAATGCTTCAGTGAGTGGAGATATTACAATTTTAGATAACGACGGATTGGCCTTAGCAGTAAAAATAACGCCGTCAACTATCAAAGCTGGTGCAGATGATAATAAGCTTCTTATCTCAAGAAATACAGAAGACCCAACAATTCTTCAAAATCCGGTTGTTGTAAACTTGTCTAGCGATTTAACCAACATTATTCAGTTACCAAATACCGCTACTATACCAGCTGGCCAAAAAGAGATTGAAATAACATTTAACACGACAATAGATCCAAATCAAGATAGTGACGAAACTGCTAGAGTTCAAGTAAACGCAACAGGTTATAGTTCTGGATTTGGATGGATATTAATTTCTAATCAAAATAAACCAGATGCTTCAATTTTAGAAATAGTAACAACTACGAGTGTAGAAGCAGGTACTAAAATGGCTGTAAGCAGTTTTATAAAAAATCAAGGAAACGTTAACTATCCTACAAAAAGTAAAATTGATTATTATTTATCTAAAACAGCTAATATTGGCAGTACAAAACCTTTCGTATCTTCCATAATAAACAAAGTTATTAGCGTAGATGAAACCTATGAATATATTGAGGATGTCCAGTTACCAAATTTTTCTGGATATTATTATCTTATCGCTAAAATAAATTCCGATTTTTCTATACCTGAATTAGATTATGAGAATAATCAAAATCAGATACAAATTACAATGCTTCCATCTTACTCCGTAGATATTACACTTGATAAAAGCGTATATGAAACAAATGAAATTATTGAAGTTACGGGAATAGCCAAAAATGTGTCGGATGATAATGTCGCAAATGCAGATATTGCTTTAAAATTTGAAAATGCAGATTTTAAAAAAGAGTATACGGTTACAACCGATGCTAATGGTACTTTTGTTTTTGAATATGTACCATTTGAAAATGAAAACGGTTCTTATACAGTTTCAGCAAGTTATCCAGGGGAAAATATTGTCCCTCAAGAAAGTTTTGAATTATTAGGTATAGATATTATAAACAAACCACAATATATTAAATGGGAAACTGTAGTTAACGAACCTTTAGGCAAAGAGTTTATACTAAGAAACAAAACCAATACGAGATTAACTGGTGTTATGATTCAGTTACCTACGGATGCCGAATTTTCAATAGATCAAATTCCTATTGATATCGAGCCTGGAGAAACAGTAAATTTTCCTTACAGTATAGTATCTACGGTAGCGAGCACAGAATTAAAATTTACCGAATTTAAAATAGTAATCCAATCTAACGAAGGTGCTAAATATACCGAGCAAGGTTATTATTACTGTAAAGACCAAGAGGCTAAATTAATGGCGACTCCTATCTCTATAAACACAACTATGGTTAAAGACCAAGTGAGGCTTTATGAAATTGCAGTTAAAAATGTAGGCGCTATCGATGCTGAAAATGTTGAAGTATTATTGCCAGAGTTAGGATGGTTACGATTAAACTCTCAAAAAGTAATTGAAAGAATTAAACCTAACGAAGAAGTTAAAATCGTATTAGAATTTAAACCTACAGTAAAAGAGCAGGTTAATGTACCTATTAATGGAACTTTTGTTGTAAAACAGAAAAAAGGAAAATCCATAACTATTCCTTTTAGATTAGAAACCGTATCTGAATCTACAGGAACATTAATTGTTGATGCCACAGATGAATATACATATAATACAGCTAGTGCACCACATTTAAAAGATGCAAAAGTGGTTATTAAACACCCGTTTACTGGAGTTGTAATTGCTGAAGGGTTAACAAATGAATTGGGTTTATTTGAAGTTCCTAATATTAATGAAGGTTGGTACGTGATAAATATTTCTGCAGATAAACATAACCCATATCAAAATAATATTTTAGTAGATCCAGGTAAGGAAACAAAAGTTACGGCATTTCTACCTTACCAAGCAGTTACCTATTCTTGGGATGTAGAACGTGTAGAAATTTTAGATGAATATGATATTACATTACAAGTCAAGTTTGAAACTAATGTGCCATTACCAGTAGTTGTTATGGAGATAGATAATCCTAAACTAGATTTAAATGTGGGAGAATCTAGAATGACATATATCACGGTAACTAACCATGGTTTAATTGCTGCAAGAAAGGTGAGTTTAAATACAGGCGAAGCAGATGGTTATTCAATTCAACCTCTTATAACATCTTTAGATGAATTAGCCGCAAAATCTGCTGTAACCATTCCTGTTTTAGTTAAAAATATTAGCGATACGGGAAAAACAGCAAGTACAACAAAAGGTTCTGCGACACAAAATGGTAGCAGTTGTAATGTTCCAGTAACATTAAGAGCAGTTTACATTTGTGATACCGAAAAGGAACTATTCTCTTACACATCATATGTAAATACATGTTCATCAACCGGCAGTGGACCTGCAATTGTTAGTGGATGTAGTGGATGTGGTCCGGGAGGTATTTCTGGTGGCTCAAGGCCTGGCGGAGGTTCAGTACCAAATGCAGGCACAAGTACATTAACGTCATTTCCAGATTTTTGTGATCCATGTACAAAAAGCATTACATCAACGGTGTTGAGTTGCATTCCTATCCCAGGTTTTGATAAAATTGGTTGCGCCTTTGGGTTATTAACATCTACAAGCTCAAGTGAATTAGCTACAAATGCAGGGGCGTGCTTACTTCCTCCTGGTCTTGGTTGTATTTGGGCGCTTATTAATTTAAAATCCTGTTTTCCTGCTGGAGGAGGAGGTACTGGTGGTTTTGGAAAATCAAATAATAGTAAATTTGCTTCAGGTTTAAATAGAGGTAATTTTGACTTTATTATTGAAGATTTTGAAAAAATTACAGAAGCTGATACTGCACATATTGCCATGTTATCTGAATACTTTGAAAATCCAGAATTAGAAGAAAATAATGAAAATCTTTCACTTTTCTTAACCATTGCAGCTCCAGCAATGGATTCCGAAAGAGTTTTTACTTCAGAAGAAATTAATATATTGAAAAATGCAATGGCAGGAACAACAGTTACTGAAGCTTACATTGATAGCTTTGTATCGAGATGGAACACATCTATGGAGGCTTGGAACTCTAATGTGTTTTCTCCAAATACGCAATATCCAAATATAATCGATAAAGTGAAAATTGACGATTATAAAAAGATAAAGTCAGATTTAGAAATCCATGCATTTGAAAGAGGTTTTGTTTCGGTAGCAGATATGTACAATTCTGACATAGAGGCTATAGAAGAGTTTGTTGAAGAAAAAAGCAAAGATGCGGCAAGCGTTTGTGCATCGGTAACCATCGAGTTCCCTCAACGGTTAACCATGACACGCGAAGCTTTTGAAGGCACACTAAAAATCAATAATTCTAGTGCAAAAGCAATTACCGAAATTAATTTAGAATTAGTTGTTAAAGACGAATTTGGTGAGAACAAATCACACCTCTTTCAAATTAATAAAGAAGCATTTTTAAATGGTAATGGTAGTGTAGAGTCTGACGGAAACGGTCAAGGATTGGTTACGTTTATACCAACTAAAGAGGCTGCGCCTCAGGTAGTACAATCCTATGCTTTTGGTGGAATACTATCGTATTACGATCCAGAAGTCGGTGAAACCGTAAACATAACGCTTAATCCTGTAACATTGGAAGTTAATCCTAGCCCAGATTTAATTTTGCATTATTTTATGCAACGTGATATTTTAGGTGATGATGCGCTTACAAAAGATGTTGTTGAGCCTTCTATTCCAGCAGAATTATCATTAATGATTACAAACGATGGTTATGGATTAGCAACAAATGTTAATGTAGAATCTATGCAACCAAAAATTATAGAAAATGAAAAAGGATTATTAATAGATTTTAATATGATTGGATCTAACTTTAATAATGAGCCAACACAACTTGGATTATTAAATGTAGATTTTGGAGATATTGCACCAAAAACATCGGCTGTTGGGCAATGGTTTTTTACAAGTTCTCTAATTGGTCATTTTGTTGAATTTGATGTTAAAGTAAATCATAAAAGTAGCTTCGGAAATGCTAACTTAAGTTTAATACAAGACGCATTTATTCACGAACTTGTTAGAAGCGTAAAGTCTTACGGAACTACTAGTGATGATATTTCAGATTTTTTAGTTAATGATGTTTCAGATGTATATGATACGCCTGATCAGATTTATTTATCTAACGGAACGTCCGAAGATGTATCACAAGCAGATGCTGTTCAAATTACAGAAGCTGTTACGCCAGCTACTTTAATTTCTAAAGTACAAATAAATCCAAGTACAACAGGTTGGAACTATGCTAATATATTAGATCCGTCGGCTAAAAATTACACCTTAAACCGAGTGGTAAGAGACAGTGATAGTTTTGAAATTCCATCACAAAATTTCTGGCATACCAATGTCACACTTAAAGATGGCTTAAACCCCAAATATGAAAACAAGTTGCATGTTTTGGATAAGATTTCAGGCATTGAAACCTACACCTTGTATTTTACACCAATTGATGGAGATATTCCTAGCGTAATATCCTTTATAGACCCTCCCGAGAAATATAATACAACACCTGTTGATCTTATAACGGTTGAGTTTAATAAAGAAATTGATTTTGATACGTTTACAAGTGAGGATATCGAATTAATTTTCCAAGGCGCCTCAGTACCTACAGATGGTATTTTAATAGGTAAGATAGATGCTACTACATATTCAATAAATGTTGCTGCCCTTACAGCACAATCAGGATTTTATGAATTAACCGTAAACACTATAGGAATAAAAGATTTAGCAGGAAATGACGGTCGGAACGGTAAAAAGTTAGACTGGTTACAATTTATAAATGAATTAGGGATTCTAAAATTCGAGTCGGATCAGTTGAAGAAAAACCCAATAAATAGTATCGATATTATTTTTAACAAACCTATCCGTACTGAAGAATTTACCCAAGATAAAATAACAATTAATAGTGAATCTGTAAGCGGACTTACTATTTTAAAAGTTGACGATTACAACTATACCATTTCTGGCATTAATACCTTAAATGAAGATAATGGTGATTATACCATAGCTATTGATGTAACAACCATTAAAGCTACAGATGGCATGTCTGGGTTAGCCGTTCAAACTTTTGAATGGATGGTGGATAATAGGATTCCAGAAGTTGTGAGTATTCAAACAGCAAGTCAAGGCGTTGAAAATGAGCAAAATATTACAGAATTTAAAATAGAATTAAATAGAGCCATTATTTCAGAATTAGAAGCTTCAGCTTTTCAATTTACTAAAAATGGTCAAAATTTATCAATTCCTATCACGATTCAAGAAACGGATGATTTGCATTATACAATTTATGGTTTAGGAGCTTATACCGCAGGTAATGGAACGTATCGTGTTACTATAGACCAAACAAGTTTCATAGATGAAAATGATAACTTTGGAGAAGGTATTGCCGAAACATCTTGGACGGTAAGACTAGATGCTTTAAATGCTATAGCAAACTTAAAAGTAACACCGGACAGGGGCATATCAGGTACCGATAATATAACTTCGGGTAGCGATGTCCAATTGATTTATAACACCCTAATAGATGACATAACCGTTGAGGTTTACGAACTCATAGGAACAAGTGAAGTATTAGTTAATAAGCAATTGAGAGGTGCAATTGGTGAATATGGAATTCCGATCAGCAGTTATGTTGGCGCTAAAAGGTTTAAAGTAGTAGCATATGATGATTTAGGCAACAGAAGCAATGTTGAAATTTTATCAGCGTATATCGATTTTACAGATATAATAACAGACATTCAACCTGTAGACGACGTTAATAATGATTGTTCAGATTTTGATTATGTGGATGTCACGTTTTCAGATGACATTGATGAAGGTTCTTTTACAACTGATGCCATAACATTAAAATCTTTAGGTGCTGAAATTTCTAAGAACGATGTAATTATAAGAAAAATAACGGATAAAGCATATGTTGTTGAAAACATTCAAAATGATGCAAATGGGTCTATAGTTTTAGAAATTGATAAAACTAAAATCTCTAAAAAATTAAGTGGTTTAAGGGGTTTTTCAAAAGAAATAAAAGAATTGGGAAGTCCTAATACATATCCAATTACTATTACTGGTGAAGAAAATCCCATAATTGAAGGTTTATATGAATATACTGCTGATGCCGATATGAATAAGTACGATTGGATTATTGTAAATGGTGAAATTATATCTAAAGATTTAAATAAGGTGACTGTAAAATGGAACAAACTCAAGGCGCAATCATTAATACTTAGGTATAAAACACCTTTAAATTGTAGTTTAACTACATTTAAAGCTGTAGTCGTAGAAAACCAAGCATTAAGTACAGAAATTAATAACGTTGATGAAAGAAACAGTTTTATTTCTCCAGTTCCGAATGATGGGAAATTCACCATTCATACCAGTGTTATTTTAGATAATTGTACATTGGATATTTACGACAGTACGGGAAAACAAGTATACCAAGAAAAAAATATTAATTTAAGCAGTAAATTAAAAGATATTGATCTTAACTTAAATGCCGGCATGTACATCTTGATTCTTCACAACAAAGAAGAAAGACTTAATTTTAAAATTATAATTAACTAACTGTAATCGTATGTATATAAAATAAGCCTGACTATTGAGTTCTTTAAATCATAAGGATTAAAAATTTAGACAGTCTTATTTTATATATATGTTAGTCATGAAAATGAATTAAAAAACACAATGATGTTTATACTATTGTTGGCATTCATTATGACCAACTTTTCGTAAAATTACCTACTATTGGGTATTGAATTAAATTTTATAAACTATTAATATTGAAAACAAATTAAATCTTAAATTATGAAAAAACAATTACTTTTAACTACAATCTTATTGACTGTAATAATGTCTTATGCCCAAACGAAAATTGAATCTTCCATAGAACAAAACTATAACGGTAGTTCATATACAAATCTTCAGGGTTCGAACTACGAATACGATGGAAATGGAAATTTAATCTCAGAAAGTTCTTTTAGTTGGAATAGCTCTGAATGGATTCAAAGTTTTAAAGTATTATATACTTACAATTCTAATAATAAAGTTACAGAAGAATTAGAGCAAAATTGGAATGGCAGTCAATATGTCAATTCATATAGAGTTCTTTATACTTATAATTCTAATGACTTACTAACAGTAGTTTTAGACCAAGACTGGAATAATAATCAATGGGAGAATTCATATCGGACTAATGTAAGTTATAATAGTAATGAAATATCAGATGGAATCAGCCAAGAATGGAATGGTTCTCAATGGGTAAATAGCGACAGAAGTACTTTCACTTATTCAGGAAATAATTTAACTCAAGTTTTAAAAGAAGATTGGAATGGCACACAATGGTTATCTGTAGATTCAGATAGGATTGTTTTTACCTATAACGCTAACAACAAAAAAACAACATACATTATAGAAACTTGGAATGGAACATCTTGGGATGAAGAAGAAAGAACAGAATACATTTTAGATGGAAGTGAAAATAGAATTAGCGGGACAGAAATTTATAATGGTAGCAATAAGCGTAAATCAGAATACAATTATGACACATCTGCTTTGTTAAATAATTTCTCTCATCCATTTAAAGACAAAACGGGAGTTGATTATATTTTTGAAGACTTTCCATATGTAAATAAAATTACAAGTCAAACAATATTGATTTACAATTCATCTACAAGTAACTTTGATATTTCGGGTAGAATCACTTACGACTATGATAACCCAATTACACTTAGTACACAAAATTTTGAAGTCATAAATAAAGTTAGTATATATCCAAATCCTGTTAACATATATTTAAATATAAAAACGACAAACGCAATAAAAACCATAGAGATTTATAACATTTTAGGGCTTAAAGTTAGGACTTCAAATTCTACTAAAATAAATATGGAACAATTATCAGACGGAGTTTACACAATAAAAATAATAGATATTAAAGGGAATAAAAGCATCAAAAAGTTCATTAAAAAATAACGAAATGCCAACACGGTATATAAAAAATAGCAGTTAAGTGCAAACTATAATGTTTGTGCTTTTCTTCTATTTTTGTTTTAAAACTGAAAATAATTACATTTTTATCCTGCTACTTTCCATATACATCAACGTTATGAGCAATTATGACCCGTCCTGAATAAAGGCTACATAATTTTAAACATTATGTACAAAAATGATAAAGTAATTAGACGGTATTCAGAACCTTTTAAATTAAAAATCCTGGATGAACTTAGTAAAGGCAAACACACAAAGAG
>ENA-ORXT01000118-ORXT01000118.1-marine-metagenome-genome-assembly--contig:-NODE-118-length-128443-cov-7.411978_pt1 | contig 128443 bp, 106 predicted proteins | sample MGYA00237868_ERZ511482 | MGnify/ENA metagenome assembly ERZ511482 | reverse complement strand
GCATATATCTTGGCGATTCCATCTTTCACATAATCCATATCTGGCGTAAGACTTACTACTACGTCTTTACACACTGCTATTGGTGCTAAGTTTTCTGTGACGGTTACTGCCACTACCACTGGGTCAGACTCATTACCACATCCATCTTTAGCTATGTAAGTTGCCGTATATTCTCCTACTGGAACGAATGTAGGATCGATCCATATACCAGATACATTCTCTGTGAGTTCTAAGTCTACTTTCGGGTCCGCATTACAATTATCTGAGAAGACAGGTGCACTGATACTTAGATTTGCAATACAAGTCAGAGGATCAATATTGAAGGTCTGTGCTGGCTTGACAGTCCCAACTAATATAGGTGGTTCTATATCACTTACTTCTATCGTCTGTTGTATTTCATAGCAAGCATTAGTACACCAATCTACTAACTTCCAAGAACGAACTACTTTTTTACCCCCACCACATGCTTTGACTTCAAAGTCTTCAAAGGTTGAAAATATGTTGCAGTAAAGTCCCGTGGATAGAGGGTATCTTGGATTTGTGAATGTTCCTGTTGGTACTTTAACACAGATAGTCGTATCCTTTAGTTCTTTGACCACCTTCATGACATTAGACCAAACTCCAGGGCTGATCTCCACTGGTGTTAGAATCGTATCAGTTGATAATAAGATATGCTCGTCTACACAATTGATGACAGAATCTGGAATCTCAGTATGGACGTCTAAAATAGTAGGCCATCCAAAAATGTCGCCTTTAGAGGCTGCTATACCTTCTGGAGAAAAATCATCATCACAATTGAGCGCAAGATCCTCTGGGAAAGTAAATATCGGGCTTATAGTTCCTGACCCGGTACACACTTGTGAGCCTGACCCAGCACCTAGGTCTATAGTGCCTGGAACATAAAGATCTATGGGTAATGACCTATAAGCCTGAGTCATAATATCTACGATGACCGTCTCTCCATGAGATTCATATTGTCCAGCATATTTTACTATTGTCAATACTCCACCTTCATCACATATGTTACCACTAGTAGAAACCTTTTCGGTCAACAAGTCTAGATCGATCATGCACGATGCTCCCATCATATTTTCTAGTTCCGTGACTGTAATAAATTCTGATGGCGGTGGTGAATCACACCAATTCTCACATGGAATTCCGCAATCCGTGACAAGAATAGAGATATCGTAAGAGCCTAGAAAGGTAGGATTATCAGCACTCACACACACGGTATATTCTCCCGGTGAGAGTCCTGTTCCACTCAATGCAGGAATTACAACTCCGCTGGAATTTTTTAATTCTACTTTACACTCTATAGTACACCATCCAGTCGGATCAGTATCACATTCTATTTTTAAACCATCCGCACCCTTGACTATTTCATATGATTGACATTCGTCCGTTATTACTATAGTGTACTTATCCGTTGCACCTGGTTGTAGCGTCGCAGTAGTTACGATACTTGATCCTTCGATATAAGCACATTCGCTCAAATCGATAGCCGGAAGCACATTAGCTTCCAAGTCTAAAGTCCCCCAACAATCTGCACTATTAGCATCGATGATCTTGTACTTTAAGCCTTTTGCGCCTATGAGTTTGGACCAATCTACACCTGCAAAATCTGAATTTAAAGTACTGGCAACACCACTTATATCATCAGGTATCTCAATTAAGAATGGCGCTACGCCATTGCTGGTTTCTAAAAAGTGGTCTGGATTGATACCTGTACAATCTCCGGCAATTGATACTTGCACGTTATCATTGCAGGTAAGATCATAGGATGTTTGTTCATAATTTCCATTGCTATAGGATGGGCTCATGCAACATATAAATGTTGCCATAGCAATGATCTTGATCATCATTCTCTTTCTCATGTTGGTTACAAATTTTGTAGACACAGTCTTCTTCAAAAACTGCGTCTCAGTTTGAGTTTTTTTAGTTCTATTAAATTGATCCTTACGAATCTGAAACCTGCTCTAACCTAAAGTTCAGGGGTTAGCTAAGGATTCGGTGGTAAATATATTAGAATAAGATATATGTACTTATACATTAGATATAATAATTATATAAATAATATATATTCATAATCAACTGATAATCAATTTATTATAAATATATAATAACTAATATGAGTATATACGCAAGGTCTAATTACAAAGAGTGTAATCAAATTAATGAAGGCAAGGTGATATAGAAAAGCTCAAATAAAAAAAGGATGCACCCTTACGGATACATCCTTTCTATTATTTTTATACGGAATATAACTTGCTACTTAGTTATTGAGTATGAGCGGAAGCCCATCGCCTCCACCACCTACAATTACCACTTTAGCGTTTGGCGAACTGGCAAGCTCCATAGTAGCCTCTATACCTTTGTCCCTTAATATCTTATCTGTCAAACTAGCATTGAGAATCTTGTTAGCATCTGCCTTCGCTTGTGCTTCTATGATCTTACGCTCTGCTTCTTTACGCTCTCTGTCTAGTTTAAAGTCAAACTGAAATGCTAATTGCTCTTCTTCGAGCTTTTGCTCTATTGCTTGTTTGAGTTTAGCTGGCAGTGCTACCTCTCTGATAAGTACTTTGTCTAGGATGATATATTTTTTTCCTACCCCTTCTCTTGTACGCTCAAATATTTCTTCCTGTATTGCTTCTCTTTTAGTAGAGTACAATTCTTCTGGTAGATACTTTCCAATTACTTCTCTTGTCGCGGACCTTATCTCTGGCTTTATGATTTGGTTGAGATAATCTAATCCTATCTCGTCATGGAGATATCCTATCTTACTAGACTCTGGCATGTATCTATAAGATAACTCTACGGCTATGGTCAATCCATTCTTGGATAATACTTCCATCTTATCATCCGACTCTTTGGTCCTTACATCATAGACGATCATATTATCCCACGGCATCACCACTTTAAATCCTTGATCATATATCATATCCTTGTCGATACCTCCCGAGAATCTTTTGAACTTCACTCCTTTCTCTCCTGGATCTATCGTTATGAATGTCGTATTAGAAAGTATTACAAAAAGGAAAAGCAATAAAAGTATCGGAAGTAGATACTTAGAAAAATTAATGTTGGGTAAGTTTATATTCTGCTTAACAGCCATATCTGGTTTTTTTATTTATATCAAATTTATTCTTAATTATTTAAACAATCATAGTCACATCTAGTTTCGCAATAAGAGCTCATTCGTCTTTAAAATTATATCATTCGCCGATAAATCGTTCATACAACTAAAGTGCTCCTTGGGGCAGCTAGCTCGACCTATCTTAGTGCATGGCCTACAAGCTAGCTCCTTTATCTCGACTCTGCTTTCTTTTCTTTCAGACTTACCATAGTATGGATACATCCCAAAAGCGGGGACCGTACTACCCCATACACATACAATAGGTTTTTGGAAGGCAGCACTTATATGCATTAGACCTGTATCCCCTGTTATCACTACTGAGGCTCCTCGTACTATTCTTGCAGAATCCTGCAACGATAGCTTGCCTGCATAATTCTTAAGGACATTATCACTGTTCTCTAGCTGTTTGGATTTCTCTAATTCAGCTTCTCCGCCCAGCAAAACTATCTTTGTTGTACTGAGTGCTATGACCTCTTGTAATAGATGCTGTGGTAACTGTTTGGTATAGTGAGCAGCTCCTAGAACTAGAGCTATGTAAGGAATTTTAATATCATCCTTAGGTACTTTCTCTTCTATGAAAAAATCCAATCCTCCTCCATCATTGATTACGCCAATTTTTTTTACTGCATTAAAGTACCGATCCACTAAATGCTCTTTTGGTAATAGATCTATCTTGTAATTAACCAATAAGAATTTCTCAACATTAACCTTATTGAAGGTTATGGATCTCACTGATAACCATTTCTTTATTCTGAAGGTTCGTAGGTTCTTGTGGAGGTCGATCACTAGGTCGTAATCTTCTGCTTGTAGTTCAGACTTGAGGTTGTCAGATTCTAGGTATAAATGTCTATCTATGTATGGGCTAGCACTAAGAACTTCCTTAAATTTTTCTTTTTGCAGAAAATGAATCTTACAATCTAGTTGCTTACTGAGACACCTAATGATAGGTGTGCACAGAACTATATCTCCAATAGAACTCAGCCTAATGATCAAAACTTTAGAACCTGCAGATAATGGAACTGACATCACTCAAATAAACGGAAATTACTTGAAACCAAATTTTGAATATCTTACAGATGTGAAAGCGGTAACAATAAAAGTCGTTGGAATAGTACAGGGCGTCTGGTATAGAGCTTCTACTAGGACAAAAGCGAAAGAACTGGCGCTCACCGGAAGTGTAAAGAACTTAACAGACGGCAGTGTATTTATCGAAGCGGAAGGGAAAGAAAAAAACATTTACCATCTGGTCGAGTGGTGTCACACTGGGCCTGAAACCGCTAAGGTTGATAAAGTCATGGTGACCGATTCTGCTTTAAAAGGATTTACTGATTTTAAGATCATAAGACATTGACACTTCAGGACCATATAAAGATATTTTACCGAGGAGAGCGGATCACTCATGCTGCCTTAGCAGGTTTTGGACTCACTTGCGTTTTGGGCGGATCAGCTTATCATTACCTGAGTAATAGCGCGCTGAGCTATGGGGTCTTATTCGGTGTTGGCCTTATTGGGGCATTTCAGATTCTAGTTGGCTTAGTTAGATTTATCAGGACGTTTGGCCAATTCAATAAAGCAATTGACTCTGCTAAAAACAATGCTTCCTACCTGAAAGAAAATGAGTTTAATAAAATAGATCTGCTCATCAAGAAATACCACAGAATGAGAAATGTGGAAAGTATCATCTTCGTAGTAGCTATGCTCATCTTTGCTATCGGATGGGCATTAAAAGCAGACAAGTTCTTGCTAGGTACTGCAGCAGGTCTTTGCCTTCACACAGCTATGTTATTGGTCTTCGATCTTTTCTCCCAGTCCAGAACTCAAGAATACCAACATCAGATAGGTAAGTTGATCGATGGGTATCAGTCAGAATTAATGAAGTAAAGCAAGGTCTATTTCCAGCCTCATTGACTGATCATCAATTTGTATTTTGGAGTCAAAAGTGCTGAATAAAAAGTACGCTACTCTTCCGATACACAATCCTACCTACTACTATGATTCATAACCTCCATAAACTTCCTTGACGAATGGACCGTTAAGAAAATCATCGGTAGGGATCTCTGATTGAAAGACGGCTCCTTTCCAACCTTTGGTGGTTAGTAGCATATATGCAATCTGGCATAATGCACAAGCCGTTGTAGATTGTATAGCGCGTAGCTTTTTAGTTCCAACGATAGAGGGATATATCTTATATGATCTTTCTTTGCTTCTCAGCCTACCTTTCTTATCCTTACCAGTAGCAGCTGCATAGATCAAAACCTCATCATCCTCGACCGAAGGTATAGTATTAAGCATGATCCGCTCTAGCAATCTGATCTTATCAGACCCTTGTGGTAATGATGACAGAATAGTATCTACCCACTCATAATGACCTACATATCTTAGCGTCTTATAGTCCAATGCCCTCACTTTACCTGAGAATGCATCCGGAAGATCTGCTGCTCCACCCGAAGTAAAATTATCTTCATACTCATCACCATCGATAATGATTCTTTCTCTACCAGAAAGTGCTGAGACCAGTTTCTTCTTAAAATCCCGAACTACGATAGCATCCTTTAGATATTCTGTAGCGACACCGATAGGACTCCATGTGAAGGCATAATAGTGAGGCGATAGCGCATGCTGGGAGAGCGCTCCGACTTTCATTTTTATTTGGTCTACAGTACTCACCTTATTCTCCTTAGTGAAGTCTTCAAATAGTCTGCAAGCCAGTACATTGATAAAACCTGGTGCTAATCCTGTTTGTAGTACGAATGCTGTCTTTGCTCCTTTGGCGATCTTTATTACTTCTTCTGTTTCATTGACATATTCTGTCAGGTTAGCATAGTGCATATTATGCTCTCTTGCAAAGGTTGCTATCCTCGGGGCTATGCTACCTGGCAAACAATCCAATATAATATCCGCTGATCTGAACTGCTTTTTCATACTAGCATTTGCACCAGACTTAGACATTAAAAATGTTTCGGGTATCACTCGGTTACTACTCCCCTCCTTGACAAATTTTGCAGAAGCTTTTAACGCATCTTCATTGATGTCTCCAAATGCTATATCACAGTCCAGTGCATCAGAACAGGCCAGTATAAGGCCCACTGCTTTACCTATACCCCCCGCACCGGCAATTATAATCTTAGGTTTCATCTGCTTAGTAGTTATTGGTAAATCAATACTGAGGAACACTTGGATCGATCTCCTGAGACCATGCTAATATTCCCCCTTTAAGGTTGGATAAGTTATCGTATCCATATCGCTCACTAAGTGCCATTATCGCATTGGCGCTTCTAGCTCCGCTTCTACAATGGACGACTACTGGCTTATCTTTGGATATCTTGTCTGGGTCATCCATCACCGTATTCAAGGGTATCAGGTCACCTCCAAGATTACATAGATCAAACTCGTGCTGTTCTCTCACATCTATCAGTTGGAAATCCTTGCCCTCATCCTTCATTTGCTTTAGCTCTTGTACTGTTATCTCTTTCATTTGATTCGCGTTATTTACTTTGATTCCACAAAACTCATCATAATTTATGAGCTCTTTGATATTTATGCTTTTATTCTTTCTGATCTTTAATCGTCTAGTAGACATATCCAGGGCATCGAATAAAAATATAGTGCCGCTTAACGGCTTACCGATGCCCGTTACTACTTTAATCGCCTCCGTAGCTTGAATAGTTCCTATGATTCCCGGAAGTACACCTAATACTCCTCCAGTGGCACAATCAGGGACCATACTGACATTAGGCGGCTCAGGATACACATCTCGATAATTAGGACCTCGCTCCCCATTTTCATGCTTATAATTAAACACACTTACTTGTCCTTCAAACTGAGATATGGAACCATGAATATTCACCTTATCCAAGATCACACAAGCATCATTGACCAGATATCTAGTTGGGAAATTATCCGTACCATCTATTACAATATCATACTGCTCTATTAGCTCTATAGCATTTTCAGTAGTCAGTCTCGCTTTTATACCCTTGACTTGGATATGTTGATTTTGCTCTTTTAGTTTTCTTACTGCTACTTCTACTTTTGATTTTCTAATATCAGCCTCCGAAAAAAGAATCTGTCGATGGAGATTAGAAGCTTCTACGTTATCATCATCTATAATACCCAATTGTCCTACTCCGACTGCTGCTAGATATAGCGCACATGGACAACCCAGCCCTCCGCAGCCTACTATCAGGATCTTAGCATCTTTTAAGCGCTCCTGCTGTGCTTCTCCGAAGTCATCCAATGACAAATGACGACCATATCTAAGCAATTCGGAGTGATTTAAGCTCATATTTTATTTTTCAAATATATAATCTATTGATTATAAGATAATCACGCAACATTTAGAGTCATTCAGTTAATAATTAACATTCATATAATTCATATTAGCAAATTATAAATACATCATTATCAATTAAAAACATATTGCATTTTATAGTAATGTGATAGAAACTTCTATATTTGTTCTTCCTTAGTTATAAACCGATTTTAATTTGTGCATTTGATGGGTAAGAAGAAAAAAACCACCAAAAAACCTAAGAAGCAGTTATTCAACGCTGTTGGTGATGGAAGATTACGAAAAATCATGGGCATCCTATGTTTATTTGCCTCTGTATATCTTTTCATAGCCTTTATATCTTATTTGTATACCTGGAAAGCTGATCAAGATAAGGTCTTGAAGTTTTCATGGAATCTCATATTTGAAGGAGATCAAGCCGTAGATAATTGGCTAGGTCGACTCGGTGCCTATGTATCCAATCTCTTTATGTATTGGACCTTTGGTATCTCTTCGATATTGATCGTCCCACTGGTATTCAAGTTAGGAGTAGACCTTATCAGGAAAAGTAATTTTAACCAATTTTTCAATTGGTTCAGAACTTCCCTAGTGATGGCGGCATTTGCATCCATCCTACTAGAATTCATCTTCAGAAGCTCTGATTTTGCCTGGGGAGGGACATTTGGTTCGGTGACTACTTATTGGTTATCCAACTTTATAGGACAGCTAGGACTTGCCATCTTATTGGTATTCCTAATAACTGGATTCATAGTATGGCACTTTAATCCTAGAATAGAAAATATAGCATTCAATGCGCCTAATATGGGTGATATCAACATTCCGATGATCAGCTTATTTCAAACTGATAGGAAAGTAGATGTACCTAAGTTTTTTAAGCAGCATAGAGCAAAAGAAGCAACTGGGAAAACCGACACTGATGATAATAGTGAGGACCTTAAAGGCTATAAGCCTTTAAAACCCAATGTGAATGTGGACAGTCAAGCTGCTAGTCAGCAAGACGCCATCCCAAAAACCACTACTGTTGGCGGCAACGACCAGGAAGATTTGAACGATAGTATCGATTTAAATCTTCCTGAGCCGGCAGCAAAAAAGAAACCAAGATCGAAAGAAAGCCTACTGAATGCTGAGTTAGAGATCAATCAAGCTACTGAGACCGCGAGTGCTCCAGCACCTATGGATTCTGTACTGATGCCTATCCTAGAAGGAAATGCGAAACACTCAGAACCATATGACCCTAAGCTAGACCTCTCTAAATATGAACCTCCATCTGTTGATCTCTTAGAATCTTATGATGATCAAAAATTTGAGATAGATAGATCAGAACTAGAGGCTAACAAGAATCAGATCATAGAGACACTGCTCAACTATAAGATAGAGATCACTAAGATCAGAGCAACTATAGGTCCGACTGTCACCTTATATGAGATAGTACCTGCTCCAGGTGTTAAGATCAGCAAGATCAAGAACTTAGAGAATGATATCGCCTTGAGCCTAGCAGCACTAGGGATCAGGATCATTGCTCCAATACCTGGCAAAGGGACCATAGGTATCGAGGTACCAAACAAGAAAAAACAAATAGTATCTCTGAAAGAGGTACTTAAGTCAGAAAAGTTCACCAATGCAAAGATGGATCTACCGATAGCACTCGGTAAGACTATCTCTAATGAAGTATTCGTAGCGGATCTCACTAAGATGCCTCACCTCCTTATAGCTGGGGCAACAGGACAAGGAAAATCAGTAGGTATCAATACGATACTGATGTCTATCCTTTACAAAAAACATCCATCGCAAGTAAAGCTTGTCTTGGTAGATCCTAAGAAAGTAGAGCTATTCCCCTACTCTCAGATCGATAAACACTTCTTGGCATTTATGCCAAATGAAGAGGAGTCTATCCTGACCGATACTAGTAAAGTGATCTATACCCTCAACTCGATGTGTGTAGAGATGGATTCTAGATATGATCTACTTAAGAAAGCCAGATCAAGAAACATAAAAGAGTATAACGAAAAATTCGTCGCTAGAAAACTCAACCCGAATAACGGACATGAATTCATGCCTTTCATAGTGCTCGTGATAGATGAGTTTGCAGATCTGATCATGACTGCTGGTAAGGAGGTAGAATTACCTATTGCCAGATTAGCTCAGCTCTCTAGAGCAGTAGGAATCCATTTGATCATAGCAACGCAAAGACCATCTGTGAATATAATTACAGGTATGATCAAGGCAAACTTCCCTGCAAGGATAGCATTCAAAGTGACCTCTAAAATAGATTCTAGAACTATCCTAGATAGTGGTGGTGCAGATCAGCTGATCGGTCGGGGAGATATGTTGTTATCTGTTGGTGGTAATGTAGTACGATTACAATGTGCATTCGTAGATACTCCAGAAGTAGAAAAAGTTATCGAACACATCGGATCTCAGAAAGGATATCCTGAGCCGTTTTATTTGCCAGAGTATAAAACCGATGATGATATAAGTCTAGGTGATTCTAATATGACCTTGTCAGATCTAGATGCTTGCTTTGAAGATGCAGCCAGACTCATAGTTGGTAATCAGACCGGATCTACTTCTATGATACAGCGAAAGATGCAGCTAGGCTATAATCGAGCAGGTAGGATAATGGACCAAATGGAAGCACTCGGCATCGTAGGACCCTCAAATGGTAGTAAGCCACGAGATGTCCTCATGCACTCTGAGGTAGAGCTGATGAACTTCCTCGATAAGATGAAGAATGGATAATTGATAATTGATAATTGATAATTGATAATTGATAATTGATAATTGATAATTGATAATCTGAAAAGCCTTTGTTTCTGCAAAGGCTTTTTTTTATTTCTGGTTTAATTAACTATTCTTTAACGGCCTTGCATATGCGATCTGCGCTTACTTATTCGTCGTATCATTGTAACAGCAACCGTAGTTATGAGCGTACTTCATTTATTTACCTTTCTTCTCCTCGCAGGAGCCCTTACAGGACAGAGTATTAATGATCCTGTAGCAGAAAAAACCATCAAAGACCTTAGAGCTAAGTATGAAGCATATAGCTCTATAGAAGCGTCATTTGACCTTGACATCAACTATCGCCAAGGAGAAACAGACCACCAAGAAGGAACCCTTATCCAACAAGGCGATAGTTTCGTAATGGATGCTACGACTCAAGCGATCTACTGCGATGCTAAGTCTGTTTGGATGCATCTGAAAGAAAGCAAAGAAGTCCAAATAAATGATTTTGATGAAGAAGCAGAACTGGCAAACTTCTCTCCTAACTCGATATTAGCCCTCTATGATAATGGAGATTATGAGTTTGCAATCACCAATGAATCGATGAAATCAGGTGTTTTGATACAACAAATCGAGTTTAAACCGCTAGATGAGGATTCAGAGTATGCAAAAATTAGACTCTCTATAGATAAGAAAAAGCAAGAATTACAGGGTTTTGAGCTATTTTCTAAGGATGGAACCAAAGTGTCGTTGAAAATAAAGAGCTTAAAAGTTGATATACAGTACCCAAGTAATATATTTGTATTTAACAAATATGAAAATCCAAACGTACATATCGAAGACCTGAGGATTGACTAACAATTCACAGTTTTATTAGAACCTGGCGTCTTCTCTAACCAAGAAGACGCTTTTTTTGTGTCTAATCTAATCCTCTCAATCAAAATATTCATCAAATTTTTCCAAATAATCCTATAAAAAGGATAGAACTCCTCTGTTCAGTTCTACATTTAAATCAAATTATTACTTTAGATTCCAATACTAGAATAGGATAAGTGAAGTCATTTTTCATAAAGCCATTTGCTAACTATATTTCTCGAAAGATCCTGCAAGATGCGGACAATGCAGTAGCAAACCAGCAAAAGATGTTTAACACTTTACTGAAAGCAGCTGAGGACACCGAGTTCGGTAAAGATCACCAGTTCAAATCAATAAATAGTTATAAAGAATACGCCGACCACGTACCCGTCCGAACCTATGAAGACCTAAGACCGTACATCGACAAGATGACTGCTGGTACTCCTAATATCTTATGGAAAGGAAAACCAAAATACTTAGCTAAAACATCTGGTACAACCTCAGGTATCAAGTACATCCCCATCTCCAATGATAGTATAAAATATCATATCAATGCGGCTAGAAATGCGACCTTAAACTATGTCTCACTATCTAAGAATGCATCTATTTTCGACGGCAAGATGATCTTCCTCTCTGGCTCTCCTACACTCGAACCAAAGAACGGAATAGCAACAGGAAGACTATCCGGAATCGTCAATCATGAGATCCCTAACTGGATAAAGACAAATCAACTACCCAGCTATACAACTAATTGTATCGAGGATTGGGAAACGAAACTCGACAAAGTAGTAAAAGAAACCAAAGACCAAGACCTTAGGCTGATCAGCGGTATTCCACCGTGGGTCCAAATGTACTTTGAGCGATTAATAGAGGTGACAGGTAAAGCAACCATAAAAGAGATCTTCCCGAATTTTAAATTATTCGCCTATGGAGGAGTCAATTATGAACCGTATAGAAATAGCTTGCAAAAGCTAATAGGTGGACCAATAGACACACTCGAGACTTACCCCGCCTCTGAGGGCTTCATAGCCTTCCAAGATCAGATAGAGAATGAAGGATTACTATTAAACACGAATGCTGGGATGTTTTTTGAGTTTGTCCCACTAGAGGAAATACATAATGACTCTCCAACTAGACTGACCTTAGCAGAGGTAGAAAAAAACAAGGATTATGTGATACTCATAAGCAGTAACGCAGGACTTTGGGCATACAACCTAGGTGACACTGTCCAATTCGTTTCTACTGATCCTTATCGATTGATCGTATCGGGAAGAGTCAAGCATTTTATATCGGCATTTGGAGAGCATGTGATCGCTAAGGAAGTGGAGTCTGCGATGCAGTCACTATCATCACAGCACTCACTATCGATCAAAGAATTTACCGTTGCCCCACAAGTAAATCCGCCTGAAGGAGGACTTCCCTTTCACGAGTGGTTCATAGAATTTGATGAAATTCCAATGGAATTAGATCAGCTTGCCAAACAGCTAGATGACTTTATGACCAAGCAAAATATTTATTATGAAGATCTGATATCTGGCGGTATTTTGCAACCACTAAAAATAACTTGTTTAAAACGGGGGGCATTCCAATCTTATATGAAAAGTCTAGGTAAGTTAGGTGGACAGAACAAGGTCCCTAGGCTTGCTAATGACCGGAAGATTGCAGATAGTTTGCAAAGTTATGTTGCTCAATAGAGTAAGTATTATTACTTATAAGACGGGTATATCTAGTGTATTTGATGGCAGTAAAACAGTATTGATGCTTTTGACTCTTGTGCTACGATATGCTAGAATATCAATTTATCGTGGAACTTAACTTAAATCATCTAAGTAGTATCTATTGGTAAAGATTTTCCACCCAGACCGCTTAAGTATTTCACCAATTTTGTATTCAAGAACAAAGCCTGTTATTTCAATGTTAGCCTATATTTTTTCTTCTTTATCATTCTGTATTTGCTCTAATCTTATACTAACAATTATAAATCAAGACCCTAACCTAAATCTACTCCCTCTCCAGCACCAAAAACCCAGGATCCATAACATTACCCACAAAGATATAATCACCATAAACAGATGCTACGGTAGAAGCCGACATGTCTGACCCATCGCTCATGTAAACAGTCTCGACATCATAGTCCCCCTTATCTCGATAATCGATAGTGATTAATTCTGAGGGAGCTTTCTCTTGCCGGCCTGCAGCGTACTCCGCAAATACCAAGAGCGACGGATGACAACCGATCCATATCTTCCCATCTTTATCAAACTCAATATTATCCACACCCGTATTACAGTCAATATCTTCGATGTGAGCTAATGTGCCATCAGCATTCACATCATAGACTTTTGTTAAGAAATCTCTAGGCGAGGCTACGAACAATCGATTATTTTTCTTGTCTATATTAATTCCATTGGCATAGGTTATATCTTCTGCTACGATCTTATAATCGGCGCCATCATAATAAACAACATTGGTATTAGGCCATGCCAGATACTCTTCTCTGAATCGTCCAAAATTAGAATCTGAGAAATGATCATTAGTGAAATAAAAAGTCTCCGCATCGACGGCTACTATATCGTTTGGACTTTTGATGAGCGGATGCGCTTTAGATTCTATATGGGTAAGTTGTTTCCCATTGAGTTCAAACACCTCTATGTAGTGATTTTTCTCAAGATGATTCAGCTCGACTATGCCATCTTTAGGTACATGATTGATCACGAGCAGTTGATACTTCGCTGAGTCTAGTTTGATCATGGATATCCCATGAGGATAGAGTGGTTTATTGAAATTGCCGGATATCAACTCAGGTGTAAAACTATTATCCTGAAGATTCATGAAATACAAAGCACCGGGTCTCGGTTCCCCATTATCATCTAATCGTCTAGGATCGGAAGAAATAATCAGAAAATCATCATCATAACTGATAGCAAAGTCTTCCGCTCCAGGGATATCTATTTTACTGATGACCTTTCCATCAAAACGATTTTCTATTTCTCTAAAAAAGCCAGTAGACATCATGACATAGACCACCATGACCACTAAAAGAACCAATAAGACCCCGAGAAAACCACCTATTTTTTTTAACATCTTTTAAAATTGAATTTATAAACTGAGTAATCAAGTTAATCATTCTGATTACTAACAGCTATGAAATATCAATTTCAGTTAATTTTTCCTTAAAAAACAGGCGGTTTGAAGCAGTTTCTGAGTTGTTTCGTTTTAAGAATTATACTACTTTTGCAACCCGATGAAATTAAGCTTTAGACTTATCTCAGCAGTATTTTTCTTAGCTCTATTCTTGCTAGGCAGTTCATGTAAAACCAAGTTTGAAAAGGTAAGGATCAGTAATGATGCTGACCTCGTGCTCAAAGAGGCACATGCATACTTCGAAGCAAAGGATTTTTATAAAGCACAGACGTTGTATGAACTCGCGATCCCGGCTTATCGGGGCAAGGTAGAAGCAGAGGACATTTTCTTTAATTATGCTTATACCCATTATCACGTAAAGCAGTATATGCTTTCTGCTCATTACTTCAAGAATTTTGCTCAGACATTTGGCAACAGCCCTAAGAAAGAAGAGGCAGATTATATGTCTGCGTATAGCCACTATCAATTGTCTCCGGCGCACAATCTTGATCAGACTAACTCTGATAAGGCAATCGAAGCATTTCAACTATTCATGAATACTTATCCTAAAAGTGAAAGAGTAGCAGAATGTAATAAACTAATAGTAGGTATCAGAGCGAAAATGGAAGACAAGGCTTTCGAAGAAGGAAAGTTGTATTTTGACCTCAAGCGTTATAACTCTGCAACTACTTCCTTAGCCAATATGCTCAAGGACTTTCCAGAAACAGACAAAGCAGCCGAGGTTAGATATTTGATTGCAAAAGCAAGCTTTTTGCTCGCTGATAATAGTGTTTACCTCAAAAAAGAAGAAAGATTCACGGAGACTGTTGCACGTTGTAATGAATTCCTCAAAAAACATTCAAGAACAGAATTTAAAAAAGAGGTATCTTCGTTTCTCAAGGATTCTCGTAAAGAACTTAATAAACTCACTGATGGCAGATCTTAAAAATCAAGTACAAGGAATCGACCCTAATCTAGAAGCTAGGGATATCGCTAACATAGCAAGCCAAACAGGCAACTTGTATGAAGCTTTAGCTATAATCACAAAAAGAGCTAACCAGGTAAATGTAGATCTGAAATTAGAGTTACATAAAAAGTTAGAGGACTTCGCTGTCACTTCTGAAGCTATAGAAGAAGTACACGAGAACAAAGAGCAAATAGAGATCTCTAAGTTCTATGAGCGATTACCTAATCCTGCAATTATCGCTTATACAGAGTTCATGGATGGGGCTATCAACCATGAGTATATGGACAAGACAAAGAGTACAACAGAAGGTACTGCAACTGAATAAGCTGATCCACCGATCAACTACTCAATGAATTCTCTCCAAGGGAAAAAGATAATACTAGGCATAACGGGCAGCATCGCTGCTTATAAGTCGGCATCATTATGCAGACTCCTGATAAAGGCAGGCTGTGAAGTAAAAGTGATAATGACTCAGCATGCAGCAGAATTCATCACGCCACTCTCCCTATCCACACTATCAAAAAATGAAGTAATAAGCGCCATAGCTACAGAAGACAACTGGAGTAATCATGTAGAACTAGGTCTATGGGCAGATGTATTCCTCATAGCTCCGGCTACGGCTAATACAATGGCAAAAATGACAGTAGGATTAGCCGATAATATGCTAGTTGCTACTTACCTATCTGCTAAGTGCCCTGTCTTCATAGCTCCTGCAATGGACCTAGACATGTGGATACACGGATCAACAAAAAATAACCTTGCCAAACTACAAACCTATGGGAATGAGATTATCCCTGTCGGTCATGGAGAACTAGCGAGTGGCCTAGTCGGTGATGGCAGAATGGCAGAGCCGGAAGAAATCGTAAAATACCTAGAGGTTTATCTGAATAAAAAAAAAGACCTGATCAATAAAAAGGTTTTGATCACCGCAGGTCCGACGAGAGAATCTATAGATCCGGTAAGATTCATCACAAATCATAGTACTGGCAAGATGGGTATCGTCTTAGCTGATGAATGTGCGGCTAGGGGTGCTACTGTGGAATTGGTCCTAGGCCCATCTGATCTTAGAGCTACACATGCTAATGTGATAACTACTCGTGTATCCTCTGCAGAAGAAATGTACCAAGCCTGCACTGAGCACCACCACGATGCTGACGTCACTATCCTAGCCGCCGCGGTAGCAGACTACACCCCTGTACATAGCGCCGATCAAAAGATCAAGAAGAAACCAGGCGATATGAGTATCGACCTCAAACGCACTAAAGACATCGCTGCCAATCTCGGAAAAGTCAAATCTAATGCTCAAATACACGTGGGCTTTGCTTTAGAAACTCAGAATGGCATCGAAAATGCAGTGGGAAAACTAGAACGTAAAAATCTTGATTTCATAGTATTAAATACCCTTGAAGACAAAGGAGCAGGTTTTGGAACACAATCCAATAAAGTGTCTATCATCCATAAGTCGGGAGAAATTATCAAATATGATCTCAAATCAAAGAAGAAAGTAGCAGTTGATATCGTTAATGAACTTATACAATTGATCAAATGAGAATTCAAAATATCCTACTTGTCTTACTTCCTCTTTTATTAGCATTCGCTAAGGTAGATGCTCAGGAGCTAAATCTTGATGTCAGATTAAATACACCAGCGCTTAAGATAGCTGACCCAAAGGTATTCAGGACCTTGGAGACGGCCATCAAAGAATTCATGAATAATACTTCTTGGGACGATGACGAGTTTGATGATCTAGAAAAAATCGAAGGCTCCTTACAGATCAATATAACAGAGGAAAAATCTTCCAATACTTTTGTAGCAGATTTTTATATAACTGCTAGTAGGCCGGTATATGGTTCTAACTATTATTCTACCTTATTCAAGCACGTCGATAGGTCCATTACTTTCTCATACGAAGAATTCCAACCGTTTTTTAATAATAAAAATAATTTCTCTGATAACTTTTCTGCCATCCTCACGTACTATGCCTATGTGATCATGGGATTCGATTATGATTCTTTTTCAGCCTTTGGCGGCGACAAATATTTTCAGATAGCAAATAATCTTGTGGCTACAATTCCTAGAAATGTGAGTAGTGCCGATAGTGGGTGGGGGTCTAAATCCTTGGGTGATGCAAGGAATAGATACACATTGATGGCTAATCTATTTAACCCTAGGGTAAGACCATTTCGTAGAGCATATTATGAATACCATAGGCAAGGATTAGATCTCATGGGTAAAAATTCTGAAAAAGCAAAACTAGCGTTGCTCGCATCGCTCAAAACAATTGGGGATGTCAACAAGGCACTACCAGATTCTATGCTCTTACAGATGTTCAGCAACTCCAAAAAACAAGAGATAATGGATGTCTTCGTTCCTTCTTCTCGTGGTGATCGATTGAAGGTATATGATATCATGACGCAGCTCAGCCCCTCCCAAGTCAGCGAATTCTCAGACCTAAGATAACTTATAGATTGAGCAATTTTAAACTTGCCATCTTCGCATCAGGAAGAGGTTCTAATGCAGAGAAGATCATATCCTATTTCGCTGAGTCGAGTCAAGTGTCTGCAGAACTGATCGTTACCAACAAGGCAGATGCAAAGGTATTAGACCTAGCTCGGCGAGAGCAGATATCACAATTCGTAATTGCTAATAAAGCTGAGTTTACTCAATCAGATAAACTGCTCAATGCTCTCCATGACAAAGGCATAACTCACATCATACTCGCAGGATTCTTATGGCTTATTCCTACTAATCTTATCAATGCTTATCCCAATAGCATCATCAATATTCATCCTGCCTTACTTCCCAAATATGGCGGTAAGGGTATGTACGGTATGAATGTACATAAAGCCGTAAAAGCCAATGGTGAGCCTCGATCAGGGATAACCATCCATCTGGTAAATGAGCACTATGATGATGGTAAACATCTAGGGCAGTTTACCTGTGACTTAGACAGATGTGATAGTCCAGAAGATATAGCTGAGAAAGTACTTGCTCTGGAGCATTATCACTATCCTCGGGTTATTGAGGAGTATTTGATGGCTTAAGTCATTGTCTTAACTATGATTTTTGTGATGGTCATTATATTACATCCATAACTCAAGTTTATCCATCATATTAAAAGACCATTATTCAACTGTCCAGGAAATCTATAATCAAACCCATAGTTTCCTTGTAGCCCTCCTGTATGCATCACTAATATTGTTTTCGATTCCATGATAGCATCTTCTCTAAGCTTAGCTAATAGTCTATACACTACTTTGGCTGTATAGAGTGGTTCTAGCGGGATGCCGGTTCTAGTGTAGAATCGGTTTATAAATTTTATAAGATCAGGAGTAGTTTTTCCAAATCCTCCTAGGTGCGAGTTGAGATCAAGTTGGAGCTTATTTTGCTCCATTTCACCTAGCCTATTTTTTATCTTGGCCGGTAGTGAGCTGTCGTTGACTGCTAGAATACCAATTGCCTTATCTTGGGGTCTTAGCCCCTTAGTAATCCCTGTGATCGTAGAACCCGACCCTACTCCACTGAAGATCAAGAGTTCTTCTTGTTCTTTGGTTTGATCGTATACCTCCTCCATCACTTCTACAACACCTAGGACAGCTAGGTCATTGGATCCTCCTTCTGGGACTATGTAGTAGTTTGGCCATTGCTCATGTATATCTGCGATAAAGTCCAACTGTGCTTTTTTCCTATATGTATTTCTATCTAGAAAGGTAAGCTCCGCACCCTGTTCTCTTAAGAATTTCATAGTTGGATTATTACTATCAAATCCATCACCACGCACATATGCATTACATTTTAGTCCCGCAAGATTGCATGCTGCGGCGAGCGCGTACAAGTGATTGGAGAAAGCACCACCAAAACTTAATACCCCTTCATAACCGTTATCGATCGCATACTGGATATTATACTTGAGCTTACGCCATTTATTACCTGATACTTGTGGGTGTATGAGGTCATCTCGCTTGATCAATATCTCCCTATCCGGAAATTCTTCAAAACTAAAGCGGTGAATTGGACTAGGTAAATGGAGCGCTTTGATCAACTTATCCATGATAAGTAGCGACGATCAAGGTGTGATGATTACTAAGCGCTTGGTCGTAATTTTAGCGCCTCTACTATCCTTGATAGAGTATAGGTAGGTTCCTTTACGCAAGAAGGAAAAGTTCTCAGATATAATATCGTTCTCTTTGAGGTCATACGACTCCGACCACAACTTAGCACCGTAGACCGCATATATTTCTAAGGTATAAGTACCTTCTTCATAATTAAGAAATTCAAACTTGGTAGCACCGAATGTTGGGTTTGGGAATGCGACTATTTCTTTGACTCCTGAGCCTCTTTTTATATCTCTATTACTTATCTCCTTCACTTGATACTTGATACTCTCAGGACCTCCATTAGGGCTCCAGTTGATTATCATGAGCGGTAGCTTACTATCCTTACTGTAGAAATGAAATTCTGTTTTGGTCTTCTTGTATTCTAGATCTAGAAATCCTTTTTGCTCTTCCGTCAAAGGCTTCCAATCGCCATCCTCTTCATAGGTGCATTCTAAGTTCTCTGAGATCTCCATTTTTACCATCAATACTTGCTCTGCTCCCCAAGGCAATATAAGTGTCCCTGAAGCTGCGACCTCACCTCTCGATATCGTATTAGTAGTGATCTTGAGCGGTAGCAATATCTTGCTAAGCTTCTTCTGTAGTGCACTTGGAATTTCTTTTTGGATGAATATTTCTTCCGATACAGAATTATGAAATATCTCGTCTCTATACTTTAAGGACTCTGGAATTAGCGTTTGGTATTCTGTGTAGGTCTTGACTTTACCTTCTATGAGATCGCTTGAGGATGCTACGATCTTCATATCATTATTCACAATATAGCGTAGAGCTCCATCTTCAAACATTGCCACCCCTCCACCTACACCTTCTATCACCTCATTGTTCTTTTCGAAGTTGACAACGGATAAAAACGGTGAACGGAGATAGCTATAGTCCCATACCACTTCCTTTCCTATAGCGGTCAGGATTCCTTTCTCTGGAAAGTTATTCGTTTTGTAAAAAATAGTATCTCCCGATTCTGGAAATGAACTACTCGATATGCTAATTTGACTACTGAGCCAGGATACTGCCATAAACACCAAAAACACTGAGCATATGCCCCTATTCCGCAACAAATTCATGCGCGCAAAATAAGATTTTATAGACATATACATTCTTAACAAGATGTTATTATAGTTTATGAAGTGATTTAAGAATGGTATTTGTATTTAAAGATAAAGGCTTGATAATCAGGACAAAACTCGTTTCTCATTTCGTAGCCTTCGCTACGAGACTAGATAAAGCGGAAGTATCTGGTTTTCAATGCTTTGTCTAGAGATATGAAGGCTGTTCCTAAATCGCTTCAACAAGGTAATAGATCAGCTGTTTTGCAATGCTACTATTTTTTGATAATGATCGCTAGTTTCACTAGCTAAAAGTTCGCTATGAGAGCCTTCTTGCAATAATTTACCTCCTTCTAGGACTATTATCCTATCCGCATTCTGTATCGTAGTGAGTTTATGAGCTATAACTATAGCTGTTTTATTTTTTAATACTTCCTTCATAGCCTCCTTTATCGCTTGCTCTGAGGCTGCATCTACGGCTGATGTCGCTTCATCCATGATGATGATAGGTGCATCTCGATATAGTGCTCTAGCTAGGCATATTCTTTGGCGTTCACCCCCACTTAGCTTCATACCTTCGGACCCTATGACTGTTTGATAACCATGGCTTAGGCTATCGATGAATACGGATGCGTTTGCCTTCTCTGCTGCTGCTTTTACCCGACCGAGGTCATATGTATCGGACATAACGATATTAGCGATCACGGTATCGTGAAACAACATCGGATGTTGATCGACCACACTAAACATTGAACGTAAAGACGCTAAAGACACTGAGCGGATATCAATACCATCGATACTGACAGCTCCCTTATCAGCATCATAAAATCCTAGTAATAGATCGGTCATCGTTGTCTTCCCACTACCTGATGGACCCACTATCGCTACAGTCTCCCCACGCTTTATTTCAAGATCAATATTCTCCAATGTCCACTCATCCTTATTTTCATATTTGAAAAAAACCTGCTCAAAGCATATCGATTGTTTAAACTCTGAGATGTGTTTTTTATTTCTGTTTTTTTTCTCAATGACTGACTCTTGCAATAAGCCGTCTATCCTATCCAACGCACCAAGTCCTTTCTGCACATTGTAGTAAGCGGTTGCAAAAGATTTGGCAGGTTCTATCACTTGATAAAAAGCAAAGATGAAGGCGAAGAATACTGCCGGACTCAGGTCATTCGAAAATACTTGATTGGATCCTACCCATAATAACACAGTCACCACTGCTATCCCTAAAAATTCTGACAAAGGAGAAGACAAGTCTCGTCGCCACAACACTCTATCGATTATATTTTTATAAGTGTTGTTCTGGTCTTCGAATTTAGATTTGAAATAAGCATCTGCACCGTACATCTTCATAGCCTTATGACCATAGATAGTTTCTTCTACCTGACTGAGTAAATTGCCTAAGCTAGATTGTGCCTGACTGGATTTTTTCTTAAGGGTCTTGGATATACCGCCTATCAAAAAAACGGTAATAGCCAGTAACACCAAAACAAACAATGACAATTTAGGACTGATCGTCAGCATGAATCCAATACTCCCAACAATGATCAATGGAGACTTAAAGAATGCTTCGAGCGTATTCACGATACTCCACTCTACCTCCTGCACATCATTGCTGACTACCGATAGGAGATCTCCCTTTTTGTGTTCCTTGAGATATGACAGGGGTAGTGATTGCACCTTATTGTATATCTGAGATCTTATCTGCTGGATGATGCCATTGCGAATCGGCGTCATCTGATACATCGCTAGATACCTGAATATATTCTTGAATAAAAAAACAATAAGAATAGCTCCACAGACATAAAGAAGCACTGTCTGTTTATCATACACGATCAGATTCTGATGGACGTACCATTCTATCTGGTCTACCATGCTGCCACTCTGCTGCTCCTGATCAATCCTAGTCTCATGACTAAATAGAATCTGAAAAAAAGGAATGATCATCGGTATACTGACCACCGTGAATATGGCAGTAAGAATATGAAAAAGAACAACTAGGATCACCTTGGATCTGTATGCAGAAAGGTATGTCAGAAACCTTTTGACGAATTGCATGGCTATTCTAAATTAGCGTATTGAATTTAAATGAATTACCTATTTATGTTAAAATGAGTTGTGATTGCTTGATTTACAAGCTAAGTATCTTTTAAAAATTAATAGCCATAACTACGGGTCGATCAAAAAGCTGTCCAGACAGTTATCGTCGAGACGGTTACCAATGAATCACAAACAAATTAACAGTATGCTTTTAATACAATTCTTAAGTAGTAAGTCTTAAGCTAACGAGGGTGAATCCTATTTACTCTTATACTTCTCGTCCAACTCAAATGTATTCATGAATCCAGTATGAAAATCACCCGAAACAAAACTCTCGTCTCTCATTATTGCTTTGTGAAAAGGGACGGTCGTCTTGATACCCTCTATAATAAACTCATCTAGTGCTCGCTTCATCTTAGTTATACACTCTTCTCTCGTCTGCGCTTTGCAGATCAGCTTAGCTATCATCGAATCATAATATGGTGGTACTGTATAACCGGCGTAGGTATGTGTATCCACCCTTACACCATGGCCCTTAGGCGTATGAAAAGATGAGACTAGCCCTGGGCTAGGTCTGAAACCGTTGTAAGGGTCTTCAGCGTTGATCCTACATTCTATGGCATGTGAACTTGGGATGTAGTTTTTACCTGCCAGCTTCTCACCAGCGGCCATTTTGATCTGCTCCTTGATGAGGTCATGATCGATCACTTCTTCTGTCACCGGATGCTCGACTTGTATCCTTGTATTCATCTCCATGAAGTAAAAATTCTTGTGCTTATCTACAAGAAACTCTACTGTCCCTACTCCTTCGTATTTGATGCACTCTCCCGCAAGGACTGATGCTTTACCCATTTTAGTACGTAGCGCTTTGGTCATGAAAGGGCTAGGGCTTTCTTCGATGAGTTTCTGGTGTCGACGTTGTATAGAGCAATCACGCTCAGACAAGTGTATCACCTTACCATACTGATCGCCTATTATCTGAAACTCTATATGCCTAGGCTCTTCTACGAATTTTTCTATGTATATACCATCATTACCAAATGAGGCTCTTGCTTCATTACGAGCAGCGTCCCATTGATCCTCAAAATCTTCTTCTTTCCATACTTCTCTCATACCCTTACCACCACCACCAGCTGTTGCCTTGAGGATTATTGGGTAGCCTATATCTCCTGCTATCTTCTTTCCTAGCTTAGTATCTTTGACCAATCCATCAGAGCCTGGGACCACGGGTACGCCCGCTTTTATCATGGTATCCTTAGCTGTGATCTTATCGCCCATTTTGCGTATCATCTCCGGAGTCGGGCCTATGAATTTGACTCCATACTCATTGCACATTTCTGCAAAGTCTGCATTCTCTGATAAGAATCCATACCCAGGATGCACCGCATCAGCATTAGTGATCTCTACTGCTGCCATTATCTTAGAAAAACTCAAGTAGGACTCTGTAGATGATGGAGGTCCTATGCAGACTGCCTCATCGGCAAACCTAACATGAAGACTATCTCTGTCTGCTGTAGAATATACGGCAACAGTCTTGATACCCATCTCCTTGGCCGTACGGATGACCCGTAAGGCAATTTCTCCGCGATTCGCTATTAATAACTTCTTGAACATAAGTTTTGCTATTTTACTATTAGACAGTTGTCTACTAGCCTTGAGGATCCACTAAAAATAACACCTGATCATACTCTACCGGAGAAGCATCTTCTGCTATCACCTTGACCACCTTACCAGCTACTTCACTCTCTATCTCATTGAATAGTTTCATCGCTTCTACTATGCATACTACCTGTCCTACCTCTATGGTATCCCCTACTTTTACAAAGGGTGGCTTCTCAGGTGTGGATGATCTGTAGAGTGTACCGACGATAGGTGACTTGACCTCTAATAAACCTTCTTCTGCAGGTGTTGCATCAGCAGGTGCTGCACTAGAAGCAATAGTAGCCGCCGCCGCTGCTGGCTGAATAGGTGCAGCTGTCGCTACAGGCGCAGGGGCCATACTGACGATCTGCGGAGATTTTTCCTTGCTGTACTTCTCAGTCCTTATGGATAACTCAAACTCCTTATCCTTGAGTTTGAATTCTGCTAGTCCACTTTCTTCGACCAGTTTGATCAGTTCTTTGATTTCTTTATAGTTCATGATAACTATTTTACTCTTTCGTGATATTTGCTTGTTCTTGTATCGACTTTGATCCGGTCCCCTTCATTGATAAATAGTGGTACCATGATCTCTATCCCTGTTTCGATCTTCGCTGGCTTCTGTGCATTAGTGGCCGTATTTCCTTTTTGCCCAGGCTCTGTATAAGTTATTTCAAACTCTAGATACTGTGGTAACTCTATGGTCAGCGGACTTTCGTCATCAGCATTGAATAATATATCTACTTCACTACCCTCCTTTATCAGCCCTGGATTCTCTATCAGCTTACTATCTATCATTGTCTGGTCGTAAGTTTCATTATTCATAAAATGATATCCTAGGTCATCTTTGTATAGAAATTGATATTTCCTCCGCTCTATCCTTACGACTTCTATTTTATGACCTGAAGGAAAGGTATTATCTACGACCTTACCATTGGTCATACTTTTGAGTTTTGTTCTTACAAAAGCAGGACCCTTCCCTGGTTTTACATGCAAAAACTCTATAACCACGTATATGTCATGATTATAATGCATACATAATCCATTCTTAATATCAGATGTACTCGCCATTTATGTTCGTTGTATTTATTTACTTAACTATCAATATACAAAAGCCTTACCGTTTTAGTAAGCCCACTTGACTAATATCGCTCCCCACGTAAAACCTCCCCCAAAAGAGGTCAGTATTATGTTGTCTCCTTTTTTTAATTTGTCCTCATACTCCCAGAGGCATAGGGGTATAGTGCCGGCAGTCGTGTTACCATATTTTTGAATATTGATCATCACTTTTTCCTTAGGAAAATCCAGGTGGTTTGCCACCGTATCAATTATCCTCATATTAGCTTGATGAGGTACTAGCCAATCAATATCCTCCAGCTGCAACCCACTCTTCTCCAAAACCTCCTTGATTGCAGATGTCATGCCTTTCACAGCAGCTTTGAATACTGGTCTGCCTTCTTGTCTGACGAAATGATCAGCATTATCAATCGATTCATGCGTGATAGGATACTTTGAGCCTCTAGTTTTGATAAAAAGCAGTTCTCTGCCTGATCCATCTCCTTTGAGTACTGCTTCTTTGATACCTAGTGATTCATCTCCTGGTTCTAACAACACCCCACCCGCACCATCTCCAAAGATCACACAAGTAGCCCTATCCTTATAATTGATGATAGAGGACATTTTATCACCTCCTATCACGATCACTTTTTTATAAGTACCAGCTTTGATAAACTGTGCTCCCGTAAATACGGAAAAGAGAAATCCACTGCAAGCTGCACTTATATCATATCCAAAAGCATTGGTAAGTCCTGCTTTGTCACAGATCGTATTAGCCGTATCTGCTACTGTAATATCTGGTGTAACCGTACCACAGATCAATAGATCGATATCTTCTTTTCTACAACCTGCCTTCTTTATCAATGCTTCGACTACGGGGACCGCCATATCAGATGTCCCTTTCTCTCCTTTCAGAATTCTACGCTCTTTGATACCAGTACGAGAGACGATCCATTCGTCATTGGTATCTACCATCGTTTCTAATTCCTCATTAGTGAGTATATAGTCTGGGACATATCCCGCTACTGCTGTAATTACTGCAGAATTCAATGACATTGTTCTTTTAGGTTAACTATAAATATGTTAAAAATCACCCGCAAGGTAATAAAAGATGGTAGAGAATATAAAGAAGAACCTACTCGATATTACTAACACCCCTATCTAAAATCACAAATAAAAAGATGGTAGTAAACATATAGCGAATAATTAACTTATGAATATATAATAATACTTAATCAATTGATATTCAATATTTTATATAATTATATTTTGCTATATATAGTGTATTACAGCAGTTACAGGGGTTATACTGTCGCCTATTTTACTTTCATTGGTACAGATATTGCAATGTGTAGAATGCATCTAATCATGCAATTATAAATTATTGAAATTATTAATACAACAAGGGAATTATGAAAAATCTAATTGTTTTACTTCTGTTGACTATCTGCGCGACCTCACCCACATTCGCTACTAACATAGAAGACAATAATCTAACCATCGATGACATCAACTTCATAGATGGAGATCTTAAGGAAGCTATCAAGAAAGCTGGGGCAGAAGGTAAATTATCATTCGTAGAGTTCTACGCTTCGTGGTGCGGACCATGTAAATGGATGGAAAGAACGACACTTAGCAACCCAGAAGTGTCATCGTACATCAATGAGAACTATGTAGCTGTAAAAGTAAATATCGATGATTTCGATGGTTATGCATGGAAGCAGCAGTATGATGTAGAAGTACTACCTACTATACTTATCTTCAATTCTAAAGGTACCCTTGTAGATAGAATAGAAGAAACAGTAGGACCTACTAAGCTCATCAAGGTCTTAAAAAATCATAATTCAGCATATAATACTGAGGTAGTGAAGCATACTTTCAATACTTCACCTAAGAATTATCGCTCCCAAAAGCGGAACCATAGTAAGTCGAATAAGCCCAACTATAGCAAATATGTAGATGCTCCAGCAAGGACCAGCTATCAGCTACAAGTAGGCGAATTTGACAACTATGAATCAGCGATCAAAAAATATAACGAACTAGTAAATCAATTCATAGAGCCAATTATCGTACTTAATGATTTTGAGAATAATACGATCATGTATAAGGTCCTAATGGGAGATTTTAAAACCGAAAAAGAAGCTATTGAGTTTAAGGATATACTGTTTGATCAGTTTGATCTTGATTCCGTAGTCAATAATTAATATTACAAAGAACCACTGATTAGTTTGAAGGTCCATTTGCCCATGAGGTAAATGGACTTTTCTTTTTTGGTGAAAACCTCCTACTCCCCTTTCTATATTATTGGTAAGTTTTTTGCTTATCCATAGCCGTAATCGCTAATTATTCTAGGGATTTATCCATCTGCTTTGTCGGCAATATCTCAACTCGGCGTTCGTTTGGTATAAAGACCGAAAAGTATAAGGCAAAGAAGCTAAAGTCTTCTACTTTTGAATTTTATAATTCCATTTTAAAACAGTCAATTTCCACACCTGCATGTCGAAGAGGATAAAATATCTTTTATTTTTTGTAATCTCTTTAATGATGCATCTTGCGAGCAGTAATTTGCTAAAAGCTCAGTGTCCTCCATATCCAAATATTGAATTTTCAATACCCGACACCATTGTCGCTGAGGGTTCTAATTTTTGTATTGATATAAGAGTCACTAATTTTCAGAATATAAATTACTGGATAACCCCATTATCATTCAATCCAAATGTACTTAGACTCACGTCTTGTAGCATAGATAAAAATGTGGAGTATGACCATCCCGATATAGGGCCCACATTTGTCTGTGATCTTAGAGCTCCTTTAAATGTAGACGGAACCCCTGCCCCACCTCCTTCAGCAGCAATACTAAACAGGATAAATGAGCAAATAGCTTCAGGATTTTTCAACTATTCGAGTGGAACATTCTTGGATGATTTTGCTATTGATAATAGTGGTCGCTTCATTACCTTATGTTTTGAGGTCGTAGGTGATGTAGGTGATCAGACCAAATTAAGTGTAGCTGATATCCCACCTTTTGCAGGTGTCGGTGGTACCCAAGTCGAAATATTTAACAGAGAGGGCGGCGGCGTAGAAGTATGTGTAGATCCAATAATTGGTGGTAACATAACTGTAGGTTGTGTATCTGCTACAACTTCACAACCCACTACCTGCCCCACAAATCCGGGAGCCAATACTGGAACGATCAGATTTACAATATGCGGAGGAACTCCTCCTTATCAGTATAGTTTAGATGGAGGTCCTGCTGTTACAGTCAATAATAGTCTAGAAGAAATAATAATCGATGGATTAGCAGCTGGCGATTATGACATTGATGTCATGGATAATGCAGGGAATACAATACTTGTGTCCAATCCGATTACTGTAGGCTCTGGTATTCCGCTTCTTATCGACAATGTATTAACACAGGGCCCTTCATGCGCTACTGTCAATAATTTAAACGCAACATTCATAGATGTAGTCACTACTGGTGGATCAGGTAATGAGATCTACCAATGGTCATCTACAGGAGTAAGTGTAAACCCTCTGGAAAAAGTAGATGTAGGTAACTACTCTGTAACAGTAATTGACGGGAATGGATGCAAAGCCATAGAAGAAAATATAGTAGTCGAGTACAATGCTTTGGAAATGGATGTAGATGTTGTTGCTCCCATCTGCCCCTCGGACCCAGCGGTGGTTACACTAACCGTAAGCGGTGGGCTAGCAGACGGACGAGACAGATATACTTATTTTACCCGGAGCACACCTAGCAGCCCTGATAATATTCGATTTGGTAATAGACCTTCCGTTTGGTCACCACCTAATGTTTTCCCAGGAGAAGTATATTTCAGAGCAGAAGATTTCTCATTCTCTGATCCCAAATGTTTTGTAGATACGGCATTTACCATTACAGCACAAAAAAACATAGCCCTCGAACTACTCCCTACCAATGATGGATGTGGATCTGGCGGAGTGATAAACGTAAATGCAAGACTAGAACCTGGCTCTTTACCTCTATCAAGTAATCTTACTTATAGACTCTTTGATGATACCGGAGTAGAGATAGATGTTATAACAGGTGCTGATAGCAATATTAATTTTACTGGACTTAGTGAGGGAACATATACTGTGCAGTTCACAGATGAGGATGATGGTTGTATGTTCTCAGAGGAAGAAGATGTACCTCCTAATACAGGAGCAGGATTAACGGTTAATCATATGGCTAATAATCCAGGATGTGGTCGATTAGGTAATATCACTATAGAAGTACCTGGAGCAGACCCAGCAGACTATAGATATGACTGGAATGATGTAAATAACACAAGTAAGGTTGGAGACAATACGCTTACAGATTTATCTGCAGACAACTACTTTGTCACGGTTACAAACATTAATTCAGGATGCCAAGGAGTTTCACAAGAGATACAATTAATGGACGCTGGGACTACATTAGACTTTGATGATATCAATGTAATACGACCGGGGATACAAGAGATTCCCTGCAGCGGAACTCCTACAGGTGTCTTGAGTTATAACATCAGAGATGCTAATCTCAGAGCTGGTGCTATCTATACATGGTACCGAGATGGTGTAGAAATGGTCGGAGAGACTACCTCGACCATAACCGCTCTAGGACCAGGAGATTATAGACTTGAGATCACAGGAACCGATATTTGTCTATCTACTACCAGCTACACTTTAGCTCAACCAGTCCCAATTGTAATATCTGTACAGCAACAAGATACCGTTTGCTTTGGTAGTCCTATTGCAAATTTTTCTGCAGTGGTTCAAAACGGAGGACCTAACACGGAAATTACTTGGAGAGATACTTCAACCAATATAGAAGTCCTACCAAAAGGAAATACTCAAATAGGAGCCCCGGTAGGTACTTATCTAGTCTCTGCATTTGATCCAGATCTAAATTGTAGCGATGAAATTATCTTTACTGTAGAGCAGTATGATGAGTTCAATATTGACTTCTTTAGACAGACAGAAAACGAATGTTTTGTTGATTCCAATGCAGAAGTAGAGGTTGTGGTAACTGGAGGGAGTGGAGACGGTAATGTGTTTTATACTTGGTCTACAGACCCAACTATGTCAATACCAGACCTTAACACGCAGACCGGACTTGCCAGTGGACCTTATACCGTCCAAGTATTTGATAATGACTGTAGGAGTGAAGTTATCCCATTTGAGATCACAGGAGGCGAAGAGATAAAGATAGATAATGCTACGAGTATCATTACTACTCCAAGCTGCTTTGGAGTCAACGACGGAACAGCAGAAATAAATATAAGCGGGGGATCAGGTATATCGCGAACGACCAGACTGGTTAGTGCAGATACAATACTTATAGGCTTAAATGGTAATACCATCACTGGAATACCTGCGGGGGAATATACAGTCCAATTAGTGGATGATACCGGCTGCCCTGGCACTGATGTTTTATCCATCCTAGAGCCAGATATTTTCACGATAGAAGTAGACTCTGCAAACCTACAAACCTTAAGTTGTAAATCTAGTGATACAGGTATTATAAGAATCAAAACTCCAGAAGGAGGTAACCCTGGGAGGAGGACCTATTCTTGGTCTCATGATGAAACACTAGATAGCCCTACAGCAACAAACTTAACAGCAAGAGAATACGTAGTCACTGCCACAGATGCAAGAGGCTGCATAGATAGCACAGTCTATGTCATGGAGCCCTCGACACCGATCGAAGTAGATTTTAATTCGATCGACTCGGTACGATGCTTTGGAGATAGATACATGTTTGGCGGTATCTCTCCTACTGGAGGTACTAATAATGGATTTAGATATTCTATAAATGGTAACAATCCTAGGCCTGTGATGGATTCCATTCTACTACTGCCTAATACGCATCAACTTACGATCTTTGATCAAGATGGATGCGATCTAGATACGACATTCGTAATTATGCAACCACCAGAGGTCATCGTAGAGCTAGGTCCTGATGTAGAGATAGAGCTAGGCGACACTTATCAGTTAAGAGCAGAACATGACCCCGAAGAGAACATCATCAGCTATGCATGGAATACCGACCAGAGTATAGACTGCCTCGACTGCCCTACTATATCCGTCACGCCCGATGCGGATGCAGTATATGGCGTAGAGATAGTAAATAACGAAGGCTGTGCCGATGATGATGAGGTGACGATCAGGGTAAGACGCACCAGGAATGTCTACATCCCCAATGTGATCAATACATCAAATAGTAATTCTAATTCTAGTTTCAAATTGTTCTCGGGTCAAGGAGTGGAGCAGATCGCGTATCTAAGGATCTTCGATAGATTTGGAAATCTGGTCCATGAAGTAGAGCAATTATCAGGGAGTGCTCTAGGAACTGCAGATTGGGATGCAAGACTCAATGGTAGTTTGATAGAGTCGGGAGTCTATGCATACACAGCCAGAATATTATTCACAGATGGTGAATTCCTTGATTACAAAGGAGATATTACAGTTATTCATTAGATCTTATTCATATAAGCTAGAGAATACCGTTTTATATTTCAATATAAATTATCAATCTCTACATTGAAAATACCTGCCTGATTCCAGCAGGTAGGCTTGCCTTAGCTAAGGCTATGACTGCGTTTTTCGCCTTGACCTTCATAATTTCTATTTGAAATCTTCTATTGCACCTTCAACTTTAATTGGTATTAGTTCTTTTAGTTGCTTTCTGAGTGATCTTGCGTCTTAACGGTAGACTCAAACTCTAATAACTTGAAAGCGCTAATTTTAATCGTCCTATCTACCCTACTCATAAGTGCAAGTTTAGCTGCCCAAGACCTCAACACCATGCCTGATAGTAATTACTATCATATCCAAGGTAAACATCAGATCAACTTAAGTGTAGGAATGCTAAATACGACGAATTTTGCCTTCAATATCTTTGGTGGCGGTACGGGATCTGGCGATCCCTCCCCATCCGTCAATTTAGAATACATGTATGGCTTAACTGATTTCTTTGGTATCGGTGCTCACCTTAATTTTTATAGAGTAGACGCGCAGCAAGATATCAATCTTACCCAGATATCTGAAGATCTGATCGATGATCCCTTATGTCTATTAGCCTGCACCACAGGAATCAACATAGGTAGTAACTGTGATTGCTCTTCTAGCACAAAGGAACGTATAGAGGTATATACTTTTGCGGTAAAAGGAGCATTACATATCAAGCGGTTCAAACATATAGACACCTATTCATCTTTCATAGCAGGCTATAGTTTTAATCGACGTAAAACCATAACTGAGCAATTGCTAAATGGTGCGCTTGGTGAGCTAAATATCGGCACCTCTATCCCATCATTTGTATATGCTGGTAGCGCTGGGATAAGGTTCTATATATCTCCGACCATCGCTATATATGGAGAATATGGTTTGGGGAATGTACATACGTTGAGACTCGGAGCTACTTACCGATTCATGGATAATGAAAATGTCAAGAGGAAGTAATTTCGGTATTTACTTTTCGATGTCTACTTTCGTAGAATCCTTAGCTTCTTGAATCAAGCTATCCTTCTTTGCAAGCTGCTCTGCTTTTACTTCTTCCGGTGTCTTTACATATCCTTTGAGCTTTAAGACCATTATGGGATGTTTTCCGGCATTACTATAGATCGTCACCTCTGGGGTTTCTTCTCCTTCTTTGCCTACACTGTTGTATCGGACACCGATATACCCGACCTCACCAGGCATGATATCCATGAATGGAATACTGGGAGTAGCACAACCGCAAGTAGCATCAGCCTCCGTAATAGATAATGGGGCTTTACCTGTATTAGTAAATGAAAATTTATGGTCGATCTTATCTCCTTGCATGATCTCTCCAAAGTCATAGAACTGATCTTCGAATTCAATTTCAGCTGTTCTTTTTTTAGCTACGGATGGTGTTTGAGGAGATACCTTTTTCACAAAAGTGGCTTTATCCTCTTTCGCAATTTCTGGTTTGTCTATTTCTTTTAATTGCTTGCTTTTCTTGGCTAGTACTTGCTTAGATTCTTCCACTACTTCTTGAGTCGTCTTTGAAGCTACTTCCTTGACCGGCTCATCTACCAATATTGTTTTACCCGCAGAAGAGGAAAACTGTTCTTCTACCTTCTTCTTTGGAATCTCTGTATTTGATTGGGTTAACTCATTTTGGGAAAGCTTGACAGCAGCATCGTTATTGCATCCTGAGAAAGCAATACAAGTGGAAAAAGCAATAAAAATCAGGGTTTTCATATAAATAGTATCGATAATACGTATGACCTTACCTAAAGTTAGACAAAAAATATGCCCAGAGTCACCTCAAAATCGTAAAACTTCCACTTTTGAAATATTCTTGACCTTTACAATTATAGTTGATTCGATACATGAAAGTATTGGTATTAGGGATCACGCCTTGGTAATAACCATCCCAAGTCGCATTTTTATCATTAGTCTCAAACATCTTGGCACCCCATTTATCAAATACTTGTAATGACTTCAATTCCTCGATCAATATAGGATTACTAATTCCTAATACATCATTGAGCATATCATCATTAGGTGTAAATGCTGTGGGAAGGCTTACGTCCTCACATTGCACCTCTGCTGGGTCTATGACCGTAATCGTTATAGAATCTGAGGTTTTACAGAATCCATAGTCTAACTCCAATTCGTATGTAGTAGTCTGATCAGGTGTGATAATAGGATTAGTATCTCCAAGTGATGATATACCATCCGTAGGAAACCAATTGAGGTCTCCAGCACAACTTTCGAGTGTCTGTATAGCTACTGCCCCTCCTTTAAAAATAGAAGTATCTCTAGTAAGTATCTTATCTGGTTGCAGATATAGTCCTTGTATCTGTCTATCATCCATCGCCTCATCAAATATACATAGCTCATCGATCGTACCTTCTAGCCTAACTTCGGCCCCTATCGATGCCCCGATACATGGCGTAGAAGATACTCCAAACAAGGCAAAAGAATCCAACGCAAAAGGCTTTACGATCTCTGTATCCACATCTTTTTTTATACCATTGATATATAGTGATAACTCTGCTATACTATTTACAAGGACCACATGATGCCAGCAGTCCTCAGCGTCTAATATTGCCTCTACCCTAGTTAGTTCTTCATCTTCCCAATAATCTACTAGGAGCTTATTTGCAGTGGGATAATAATTGATCAGTAAGGCAGAATCCCTAGCCCCACACTCATTCCTGACAGAGATCAAATTGACCCCATCAGATTCGTCTTCATCATTTTCTATCTGTACATAAAAACTTAACGTAAAAGCTGATTCTAAAACCCTATTCACACTACTAGGGTAATCAATAGATGCCCCACCATTGAATTTTCGACCAAGCTCATCATCCAGCCCACACCCAGAAAAAGTACCTACTGAGGTACCATTTATATTCCCCACTACATCAGTCACTGTACCATCATCAAATGATGCTTTAAATACAAGATCCTGACCTTGCACATAACCCATAATTGAGCAGCATATTATTAATAAAACTATCCTCACGAGCCTAATAAATTTTCCATACCTGGTGGCAATATGCTTGAGATAAGACTCTGAGACATCTCTGCTTCTTTTGCTGCTGCTTTTACCAGCGCATTATTCACAGCGACTAGCACTAGATCTTCCACCTCAGCTTTGTCCGTCATATCTATCTTGGAATCATCTAATTCGACATTGATCAACTCTCTCGCCGCATTGACTGTGACGATGATAGCACCATCATTGAGCGATTCCTTGATCTCTACTGTAGATAGCTTTGCTTTTAGTTCTTCTTGCTTTTCTTGCAAGCCTCCTAACATATCTCCGAACATGATATTCTTTTAATTATTATTGCCCAGGAAGTGCCTGAGAAATGTATTGTCCTATGAAGAAAACGTAAAACACGAGCAGTGTCATACCTTCCCACCTGGTAATTTTCTTAGAGATACAGACCATTCCGAATAATATGGTTATTGCAACCATCATTGGAGCTCCAAAACCTAAGGTTTCAGCTGGTATTTCTATTGATTTGAGGAGGGTTGGAATTCCTATCACCGCATAAGTGTTAAATATATTTGAACCTAGTACATTGCCGACAGCTATCGCATGTTGTCCACGACGAGCAGCTGCTATACTTACGACCACCTCAGGAAGAGACGTCCCTAAAGCGACACCTGTGACGCTGAGGACATAGGTACTTACTCCCATCCCTGTCGCAATCTCTTTCATGTTGATCAAAGTATACTTGGCCCCTATGTACACCAGGACGCCTCCAAGCAAAAGCATTCCCCAAGTTTTTAAACTCACCTTCTCCTTCTCTAGATTCTCATCTACACCACTTTTTACGGAGTTAATTAGAAAGATCATTAACATCAGTAACAACAAGATAGCTTCGGTATTGGTAACCGTAAGATCCTGTATCATGAAATAAAGTATAAATGCTGATGCAAAAAGCATAGGCATGTCATTTTGCATGACATTAAACTCAAGATCTATCCCCTTACCAACTACGGCCGTCAGACCTAAGACCAGTAAAATATTCGTAATATTAGAACCTATGACATTGCCTATAACTACTTCCGACTCTCCATTATAAATACCTGCTATAGAGGTAGCTAGCTCTGGCAGTGAAGTGCCAAATGCAATGATCGTCACACCGATAACAAACGGAGAAACTCCAAATCCTAAGCCTATCTTTTCCGCCGCGCCGATAAACCAATCAGAAGCAATTACCAAGACGGCCAGACTAACAATAAATAGAACTAAATATAGTGCCATGAAACTTACTTAAAAGAGTAACAAATGTACTTCTTTTTTAATGTGTGATTTTTCTAATAAGCAATTGCTTTTGTTGGTCAGATCTCTTTAAAAAGTCACGAGGTGACTCCAAGTCACCTCGTGACCAAGCCCAAGAAAATAGACCAATGCAAACTAGTCATAGACCAGCTATTGCCTTATTGATTTGACCTTTTGTACATTTGTCTCTTCAATGAGTGAAGAACAAAAAAAAATAGGTGATAATAAAGGTAAAGCAGAGGAGAAAGAGATGTCATTCTTGGACCATCTCGAGGAGTTGCGATGGCATTTGGTCCGCTCGATAGTAGCCATTTTCACTATTGGAATAGCTAGTTTTATTGCTAGGGATTTTGTGTTCACTAACATTATTCTTGGCCATATGAAGCCAGACTTCTGGACCTATGAATTATTCTGCAGTTTATCAGATAGACTATGCATGCAACCACCCAAATTAGAATTTGATACAAAAGTATTCGCAGAGCAATTTTTGTTATCTATAAAAGTATCCTTCCTCCTAGGGTTTGCAATTGCCTTCCCTTATATTTTTTGGGAAATATGGAGATTTATCAAACCAGGACTCTACAAGAATGAGAAGTCTGCAGCTAGAGGTATTGTGTTCTATTGTTCGTTATTATTTATAACTGGTTTACTGTTTGGATATTATATCATAGCTCCTTTTGCAATATCTTTTCTGGGCAACTTTATGGTAAGTTCAGAGATACAGATACAGAGCACGTCGATATCATCCTATACCAACTATATATTCTTGTTTTGCATTCCTACAGGTATCGTATTTCAATTGCCGATCTTCGTTTATTTCTTTTCGAGGATAGGATTATTGACACCGCAGTTCATGAGGACCTACCGTAAGCATGCGATCATACTGATCCTGCTCTTGGCAGCTATGATCACACCTCCCGATGTAGTCACTCAGTTCTTGATAGGAATACCTTTATTCTTTCTTTATGAGATAAGCATCTACATATCTAAAAGGACTAATAAAAAGTACAATGCCGATGTACAGGTGGATGAGGATAAGTGAAAAGAAGTCTTGAAGTAGGGTCCTACATCCTGAGGCGGGGACGCATCAAGAAACGATTTTACCGCTTTGTTATTCCTCTTAACTAGGTCAATATGATTAACCCTATCTACGTAAACCTTAAAGAATGGTCAATGTAGAGATAACAATCCTAAAATCCCTAAATCCTAAAAATCTTAGTCCAGACAGTAAAGTTCTACTTACTCTTCAACGTAATAATAGGACAGATAACCTCCTCTAGAGAGATACCTCCATGCTGAAAAGTATTATTGTAAAAAGCGTTGTAGTGGTTATAGTTGTTGGGGTATAAGAAGTACTTATCCTCCTTAGCGAAGATATAGCTCGAGCTCATATTAGCCTTTGGAAGCTTAGCTTCATCAGGGTTTCTTACTTCGAATACGTCTTTCTTTTCGTATCTGAGATTTCTTCCAGACTTGTACCTGAGGTTTGTCGTGGTCTGTTTATCACCGACCACCTTTGATGGAGACTTTACTCTTATCGTCCCATGATCCGTAGTGACGAATAGTTTGATATCTCGCTCTGCTATCTTCTGCAAAGCTGTCCACAGATTAGAATTCTTGAACCATGATAGGGTTAAAGATCGGTAAGCTCTCTCATCCCCTGCCAGCTCTTTTAGCACTTCCATCTCGGTCCTGGCATGGGATAACATATCTATGAAATTATAGACGATCACCGAAAGATCATTTTGCAATAGATTGAGAATATTGTCATCTAGCGATTTTGCTTTTTTGACATTGGTCACTTTTACATAATCATGCTTGATCTCATCTCTGAATGTTCTTTTGATCTGGCTAGTCAGTAGATCATGCTCATGCATATTCTTACCGCCATCCTCGTGATCAAACACCCACCAGTCTTTATGCTGCTTATAGATATCCGACGGCATCATCCCAGCGAATATCGAGTTACGACTGTACTGAGTACTGGTAGGCAAGATGCTATAGAAAAATTCTTCTTTCTCCACTCTGAATAACTCAGAAATGGCAGGCTCGATTATCCGCCACTGATCATATCTTAGATTATCCAACAGTAGGACTACGCAAGGCACCTCACCCTTCACATCCGGAAAGACCTTCTCTCTGAGCAGATTGTGCGACATGAGCGGTCCGTCGCCATTCTTTAACCACCCTAGATAATTCCGCTCTACGAATTTGAAGAACGCATTGTTGGCTTCACTCTTTTGGTTAGCAAGGATGTCTGCCATATCCGTCGCTTCACTTTGATCGAGCTTTATCTCCCAGGCTATTATCTTTTTATATACTTCTCCCCACTCTGTATGATCTAGACTACTATTGATATCCATGAATATCTGTCTAAACTCCTGCTGATAATCAGAAGAGGTCTTTTCACTCACCAGACGCTTGTTATCGATCAGCTTTTTGAGCGTCAGCAGGATCTGATTAGGGTTTACCGGTTTAATGAGGTAATCATCTATCTCAGAACCAATGGCTTCTTCCATGAGGTTTTCCGCCTCATTCTTGGTGATCATGACGACTGGCGTTCTAGATCTGATTGCTTTTATCTTTGATAAGGTCTCTAGTCCAGTTAGTCCAGGCATCGATTCATCTAGGAACACCACATCAATGTCCATATCCTCCTCATAAGTTTCTATAGCATCATGACCATTTGTGACTGTGATAACTTCGTACCCTTTTTTTTCTAGAAAGTATAGTTGAGGTTTGAGCAAGTCAATTTCATCGTCTGCCCAAAGGATCTTTATTTTACTCATATTGCGAGAAGTCGTTTATGTTTATCTAGAATTAGGGTATAATTGTTGAAGAGTCTATAGAACGACGCCTTCATTTAATATAGTATAGTGAGTAATAAACGTAAGATCTTTAACGACCCGGTCTATGGGTTCTTCAGTTTTCCTCATGACATACTCTACGATCTCATAGATCACCCATATTTCCAGCGGCTAAGGAGAATCAAACAAATGGGCTTCTCTGAATACATCTACCCTGGGGCTGTGCACACAAGGTTTCATCATGCGCTAGGTGCCCTCCATCTGATGACTCAAGCCATAGATGTACTGCGTAGCAAAGCGGTAGATATCTCAACCGCAGAATCAGAAGCCGTGTGCATAGCGATATTACTCCATGATATTGGCCATGGTCCCTACTCACATGCCCTAGAAGGCAAACTGATAGCGGTACATCATGAAGAATTATCTGTCATGATCATGCAGAAGCTAAATCAGGAGTTCAATGGCAAACTAGATCTTGCACTACAGATCTTTCAAAATAAATATTCTAAGAAATATCTCTATCAACTCGTATCTGGTCAGTTGGATATGGATAGGATGGACTATCTGAATAGGGATAGCTATTTCACAGGAGTAGCGGAGGGAGTGATTGGTTATGAGCGCATTATAAAAATGCTTAATGTAATTAATAATCAATTAGTGGTAGAGGAAAAAGGAATCTATTCGATAGAAAAATTTCTAATGGCTAGAAGGATAATGTATTGGCAAGTCTATTTACATAAGACTTCGATAGCCATCGAAAAGATGTTGGTACTTTTTTTCAAATTATTAAAAGAAAACTTTGAGGAATTAGACAAATCTCGATTCAGCGCACCCTTAACTTACATTATTGAAAATAGCAATACAAATACTACCCAATCAAGCATACAAAATGACCAAGATTTATTAGAAAATTACTTAAACCTTGACGACATAGATATTATGTCTGCAATTAAATATTGTGAAAAATGTAATATCAGGTTATTAGCCTATGTTGCCTCAGGAATCTTAAATAGGAATTTATTTAAAATAAAAATGAGTAAAACGGAGTTTGCGAGTGACCTTATCGTTGACATCCGTCAGAAAATTGTAAGTATACTTGGTTATAGCCCTACTCAAAGTGAACAACTAACTATTTTAGGGTATGAAACAAATCAGGCATATAGTGCAAGTAAGAACGAGATCCTAATCCAAATGAAGACTGAAGATGTTAAAGGTTTGTCTGAAGTGACAGATTTTCACCTTGATGATAATATTATCGTCAAGCACTATTTCGTATATCCCAAAAATCTTTAGCTTTGTACTACTTTTGACGTTTTGTAAAACGTCGGTTTTGTAAGTTTTACGAGGCCTATTTAAAAAGTTTTAGAAATCAATATTTATTATAAACCAATTAAATTATTTCACCTAAATACTCAAAGTGATTATGAGAAATCTTAACATTATTGCTACTGTATGCTTTTTGCTAGTATCAGTGGCTTTGATAGGACAGCCTGAGCAGGGCATGCCATCCGAGCCAGGAAAATGCTATGCAAAATGTCTTATACAGGATCAATACGAAACTATTACCGAACAGGTACTAGTTAAAGATGCTACTTCTCAAATAAGAGTTGTGCCAGGTCAGACAGAAACGTTGACAGAGCAAGTTCTTAAAAAAGAAGCATCTACTTCATTAAGGCCGGTTCCGGCAACGTTCGAAACGGTAACAGAGCAAGTACAAACTTCAGAAGGAACTTCTAAAGTGAATATTACGCCTGCTACATTCGAAAATGCAACGGAGCAAGTGCTTGTACAAGAAGGCTACAATACATTAAGAGCAATACCAGCAAAGTTTGAAACAGTAACTGAGCAAGTATTATCTACAGAAGGTAAGTCATCTGTATCTATTTCTCCTGCTACTTTCGAGACTGCTACTGAGCAAGTACTCGTACAAGAAGGAGAGTCTGATCTTAGAATTAGCCCAGCAAGATTCGAAACTGCTTCAGAGCAGGTTCTAGCTGCTGATGGAGCTTCTACAGTAAGTATCAGTCCTGCTACTTTCGAGACTATGTCTGAGCAAGTATTAGTTAATGATGCTGCACCGTCTGGAAGAGCTGGTAGTAGATCATTAAATGTAAAATTCCAATCAGGATCAGCGATCCTAACTGGTGGTTCTGCTGCTGAGATCAATAGAATAGCTGCTGCTATGGATTGTACTGGTGGTGTAACAAGCATCGTAGGACATACAGATAGCCAAGGAGCAGAAGGTGCAAACCTTCAGTTATCACAGAATAGAGCGAAAGCTGTATATGATGCATTAGTAGCTGCAGGTGTAGATGCTAATTGTATCTCTCACTCAGGTATGGGTGAAAGCTCTCCAATAGCTAGTAATGACAGCGCAAATGGAAGAAGACAAAATAGAAGAGTAGAAATGATCAATACTTCAGCTGCTACATCTAACGATGGAGACAAGTTGATAGATCTTAGAATTATTCCTGCAAGATTCGAAACTGCATCTGAGACTGTATTGTCTTCTGATGGTGAGTCTAGAGTTAACATTACTCCTGCAACATTCGAAACTCAATCTGAGACTGTTTTAGCTGCTGATGGTACATCTTCAGTAAGAATTAACCCAGCAACATTCGAAACAGTAACTGAGCAAGTACTTAACAAAGAAGCTTATCAAGAGCTAAGAGTAATACCTGCAAGATTCGAAACACAAACTGAGCAAGTATTAGTACAAGAAGCGTATGAAGTATTAAAGCCAGTACCTGCTACTTATGAAACAGTAACTGAGCAAGTATTAGTAAAAGATGCTTACACTACGCTAAGACCGGTACCTGCGACTTATGAGACTGTAACTGAGCAAATACTTAAGAAAGATGGATACTCTACACTTAAAGTAATACCAGCAACTTATGAAACGATCAGTGAGCAAGTATTAGTTAAAGATGCTTACACTACACTAAGACCAGTACCTGCTGTATATGAAACAGTAACTGAGCAGAAACTTAAGAAAGATGCTTACACTGTACTAAGAAAAGTACCAGCTACTTACGAGACAATAACTGAAGAGAAACTTAAGAAGGATGCATATACAACTTTAAGACCAGTACCTGCGACGTATGAAACGATCACTGAGCAAGTATTGACTAAAGATGCATACACTACTATAAGAACTATACCTGCAACATTTGAAACAGTAACTGAGCAAGTATTAGTTAAAGAAGCTTATAACACATTATCTCCTGTACCTGCTCAATATGAGACAGTAACTGAGCAAGTGTTAGTAAAAGAAGCTTATTCTACAGTAAGAGTTGTTCCTGCTCAATATGAGACATTGACTGAGCAAGTATTAACTAAAGAAGCTACTACAAGAATAGAAACAAGACCAGCAAAGTACACAACAGAGACTGAGCAGATCGAAACAGCTCCAGCATCTACAAAGTGGGAAAAAAGAAAAGCAGACAGAAACTGTCTTTCTGCAGATCCTAACGATTGTATGGTATGGTGTCTAATAGAAGTACCTGCACAATACAGAACAGTAACTAAGAAAATAAGAGTAGGATGTGAAGATGGATATACCGATAACGGTGAGACTTGCACAAGAACTATAGACGTTCCTGCTGAGTACTCTACGAGATCATACCAAAAGCTAGTATCTGATGCAACTACTGAGACGGTACAAGTACCAGCACAGTACGAAACTAGATCAATGCAGAAGCTTGTAACTCCAGCATCAAGTACTGCAAATCAAGTAGACGCTAAGTACACTACTAGATCTATCAAGAAGTTAGCTACTGATGCAACTACACAAGTTGTAGATGTACCAGCTGTATACGGAACAAGATCATATCAGAAATTGGTAACGCCTGCATCTTCTGAAGCAGTACAGGTACCAGCTGTATATGAAACTATCTCTTACAGAAAATTAGTTGATCCAGCGACTACTGAGGCAACTCAAGTACCAGCTGAGTATACTACGATCTCAATGAAGAAATTGGTTACTCCTGCATCTTCTGAAGCAGTACAAGTACCAGCTGAGTATACTACTAGAACGTACAGAAAACTAGCAACACCTCCAACAACGGAGACTGTAGCAGTACCTGCACAATACACAACTAGAACATATAGAAAATTGGTTACTCCTGCGTCTTCTGAAGCAGTACAAGTACCAGCAGCATACACGACCAGATCTATCAAGAAATTAGTAACGCCTGCTTCTACAGAATCTGTAACAGTGCCAGCTAAATACGAAACTAGATCTTTCCAGAAGCTTGTAACTCCTGCTACTACGGAAGCAGTAGATGTACCAGCTCAGTATTCTACTAGATCAATGAAGAACTTGGCTAATAATGCTACTTCTGAGATATTAACAGGAGATCCTAAGTATACTACTATAACTATGCAAAAACTTGCTAACGATGCAGCAGCAAACGTAACAAGTGGAGATCCTCAGTACCAGACTATTACTATGCAAAAGTTATCTGCTGATGCGACTACAAGTCCAGTATATGGAGGTCCTCAGTACACGACTAGATCTTACAAGACCTTAGCTAACGATGCATCTGCAAACGTAACTATGGGTGACCCTAGATACAATACTTATACTTATCAGAAGTTAGCTTCTGATGCAGTATCAGAAGCATTGGATTGTGGTGGTTCTTCTACTTTAGCAGTTAACTTCCAGACTGGTTCTGCTGTATTGACAGGAGGATCTTCAGGAGAGATATCTAGAGTAGCAGGTATGTTAGCTTCTAGTGGAGCAACTGCAAGAATCGTAGGACATACTGATAACCAAGGTGGAACTGGTACTAACCAGACACTATCAAGCAACAGAGCGAAGGCGGTATATGATGCGTTAATAGCAGCAGGTGTATCTGCAAGTCAGTTAAGCTTCGAAGGTAGAGGCGAGTCTTCTCCTATAGCAAGCAACGATAGCTCATCAGGAAGAGCAGCAAACAGAAGAGTAGAAATGATCTCATCTGGTACAGGAAAAGGTGACTGTAACAAGTACACAACAAGAACTTTCCAGAGATTAGTAAATGATGCGTCTGCAAGTGAAAACACAACAGACCCAACATACACTACTCAATCAATGCAAAAACTAGTTACTCCAGCAACTACTGAGTCTAACCCAGTAGAAGCGAAGTATGAGACTAGAACATTCTCAACGCTTGCTAATAATGCAGCAGCGAGTGAAGCTACTACTCCAGCTACGTTTACTAACAGGAATTTCCAGAAGCTAGCGAATGACGCAAGCACAACTAGTAATCCTATAGAAGCGCAGTACGAGACTAGATCATACAAAAGAACAGCAGCAGCGACGACTACATCTACAGATATTCCAGCGGAATACAAGACTATCTCTAAGAGACAGCTAGTAACTCCAGGTGGAACAACTGAGTGGAGAGAAGTAGTTTGTGATAGTGATATCACTCCGGATCTTTATAGAAGAGTACAAGCAGCTCTAATAGAGAAAGGATACAACGTAGGTTCTGCAGGAGCAGACGGAAGAATCGGTGCAGCTACAAAAGCAGCATTAGTGAAATTCCAAAGAGATAATGGACTTCCAGTAGGTCAATTAGACTTTGAAACTTTGAGAGCTTTAGGTGTGAGATAAGCTCTATAATTTATATTGAGAAACCTTGTCCCTCTTTTGGGGCAAGGTTTTTTTGTTTTAGGGTAATCATGTTTACTCAAAAGAATTTATAGGTCAATACTTTGAATGTTTTCAGGTCGTTTTAATCCCATATTTTTTTACGTGCGATTAATTCCTAACCTTATACTTTTCCTAGATCTAAAATCTCTGATGGCTATGAATTATCTGAAGAAAAAGTAACTGAAGAGGAAACGCTTAAATGTGGCTATTATGGTTAAGAACACGAATATAGAGTCCATCATGTTTTTGGTACAATTGGGTTAAAAATATTAACTCTTTGATTTTTATAGAAAAAAAATGAATCAACTTACAAAACAAAGAATAATATCCATCTGCAATAAAAAGATTGAAAGTAAAGGGCTCAATGTTGGGCTTTCATTTTATGCTTTTTTTGCCAATAAGAATGATGATCCAAAACAATTAATGGAGGTCGCAGAATGGTGGATCATGACACACGAACTGGACCATTTTGAAAAAGCAGTGAAGATCAGGAAGATAGTGGAGGATAATTTATAGCAGATCGAAGTGAATTCTATGTTGCTCCTCTTCTGTCTCAATCTTGATTTATATCCTCCCTACAAGCTGGGATTAACGGAATTTTAGGATTCCTCTTTCCTACCCATCCCCTTTAAGTTGGAAGTTTGGGCTATCTCAATCCCTTGCCACCTAAGTCCGGAACAACAGATAGCCAAAAAATATAGGAAATCCTCTAATCTTAAAATCAAGCTAATCAAGATTCTTACAGTAAAGCCTTCCAGAATTTAATTCAATTCTTAAATAACTTCAGTAGATTTATATTTAGGCAAAGCATACATTTGTAATCAATTTCATATCTAACTCATACGACATGCAGAATATCCAAACCTTGATCCTAAAAGAAGAAGAACGCCAAATCAAAGGTGTAGAACTCATAGCGTCAGAAAACTTCGTCAGTCGAGAAGTCATGCTTGCCATGGGTACTTGCTTGACAAATAAGTATGCAGAAGGATATCCCGGTAAGAGATACTATGGTGGATGCGAAGTAGTCGATGAGATAGAACAAATTGCAATAGACAATCTCAAGGATCTATTCGGCGCAGCATATGCTAATGTACAGCCTCACTCTGGTGCACAGGCCAATGCAGCTATTTTCCTTGCTTGCTTGCAGCCAGGAGATACGGTATTGGGGTTTGACCTATCGCATGGAGGACATTTATCTCATGGTTCTCCAGTAAACTTTTCTGGTAAAGTATATAGCCCAGTATTCTATGGAGTAGAAGAAGATACTGGTATCATAGATATGGACAAAGTAGAGGCAAAAGCAAAAGAAGCTATGCCAAAGCTAATAGTATGTGGAGCTTCGGCTTACTCTAGAGATTGGGACTATGCAAGATTTAGAGCGATAGCCGACGAGGTAGGTGCATTATTACTAGCTGATATTGCCCACCCTGCAGGTCTGATCGCTACAGGATTTTTGAATGACCCGATACAACATTGTCATATTGTGAGTACTACTACCCATAAGACACTTAGAGGACCTAGAGGTGGTGCGATCATGATGGGTAATAATTTTAATAATCCATGGGGAAGGACCACTAAGAAAGGTAACCCTATCAAGATGTCTGCTATTCTGAATAGTGGTGTATTCCCCGGTATGCAGGGAGGACCACTAGAGCATGTTATCGCAGCTAAGGGAATTGCGTTCTGGGAAGCTCAGCAGCCAGCGTTCAAATCTTACTGTGAGCAAGTCATTAAGAATGCGCAAGTGATGGCCAATGCTTTCACTGATAAAGGCTATAAAATAATCTCAGGCGGTACAGATAATCATCTAATGCTGATAGATCTAAGGAGTAAGGGTGTGACTGGAAAAGATGCTGAAAATGCGCTTGTAAGAGCAGATATCACGATTAACAAGAACATGGTGCCCTTTGATGATAAAAGCCCATTCGTCACCTCAGGAATACGTATAGGGACAGCAGCGGCGACTACAAGAGGATTAGTAGAAAAAGATTGTGAGGAGATCGTAGAATGGATAGATAGTATCATCTGTGATATTGACAACGAATCACTCAATAAGGACATCAGACAAAAGATCAATCAAAAAATGTCTGCTTACCCACTATACCCAAGTGTATTGGAAGCAGCCACAGTTTAGATCACATCTGAGACCCTCATTTAGCTAAACCCAATATTCTGGTTAGCCGCATCGTCCTATACATCGAGAGACGACACTTTGGATATTTGTAAGTCTAGATAAGATGCTTAGGATCAAGCAGATCTTCTGGGTAGCAAACTTTACTTAATCTAAGTCCCCAGGCTGGTACGCTCCAGTCAAACTTTAATCGGGACTGATCTTTAAACGCTTGGTGTACTTCCTCTAATTGTACTTTACCTATACCAACATGCAGAATCATGCCTGTAAGTAATCTTACCATACCTCTGAGAAATCTATTAGCACTTACGTGGTACTCGATTCTACCCTGTTCATCATCCACTACTATTTTGCTTTCTGATATTATGCAAGTCTTCGTTCTTACGTCAGTTCCAGTTTTACAGAATGGGTCAAACTCGCTGTACTGGGCTACAATAGCAGCTGCAGCCTTCATAGCATCTATATCTAATTTATGATAGTAATAGTAACGGTATACATAATTCCTATCCAGTAGTGGTTTAGTCCTTGCTAGTGTGTATATATACGATCTAGAAGTTGCACTATAGCGCGCATGCAGCTTATCAGATACCTCAAATAGCTTTTCGATACGGATATCCTTAGGAAGCATATTATTGATCTTAAATAATATGGTCACTTCGTCGATAACATCCCACGTCTCGAAATGTGCAAAAAACTCTGTGGCATGTACACCTCTATCTGTCCTACCACATCCTAATATCGTTGTCTTTTCGTTCTGTAGCTTGGAGAGCTCTTCCTCTATGACTTGCTGGACAGTGATAGCATTGGGTTGCCGCTGCCATCCAGAGTAGGCAGAGCCATCATAACCAAGCCTCATGAAGTATTTAGGCATAGAACTTAGGTAATGTAGAAAATCAATAAAGCAGTAAGATCAATTGTACTAAGCGGCCTTCAGCTTATTTAGCTTAGAGTGATTGAGTTTATCATTGACATACTTATCATCTACTTCTAGCTCATAAACATCCTTCTGCGAAGGCATCTCAAACATAGCATCCGTCAAGACTGCTTCGCATATAGAACGAAGACCTCTCGCTCCTAGCTTAAACTCTAGTGACTTGTCAGCTATCATTTCTATAGCATCTTTTGTGAAAGTCAGCTTGATCCCTTCTAATTCGAACAGCTTTTGGTACTGCTTGATCAGTGCATTCCTTGGTTCATTAAGTATCCTGATGAGCGTCTCTCTGTCTAGTGGCTCTAGATAAGTAAGTACCGGCAGTCTACCGATCAGCTCAGGTATAAGCCCAAATGACTTAACATCCTTATGATTGATAAACTGAAGTAAAGAATCTGCATCCACACGCTCTTCGGCATCTTTCTTAAATCCTATAACCTGCGTATTGATACGCTTAGCGATCAACTTCTCGATACCATCAAAAGCACCTCCACAGATAAATAGGATATTCCTTGTATTCACCTTGATCATTTTTTGCTCTGGATGCTTTCTTCCTCCCTGTGGTGGCACATTTACTTCTGTCCCTTCTAGCATCTTGAGCAGCGCCTGTTGTACCCCTTCTCCTGATACATCTCGGGTAATAGATGGGTTATCCTTCTTACGCGCTATCTTATCTATCTCATCGATATATACGATTCCTTTTTCTGCTGCTTCTAGATTGTAATCACATGACTGGAGTAATCTCGACAGCATGCTCTCCACATCCTCTCCCACATATCCTGCCTCTGTAAATACTGTTGCATCTACGATAGTAAATGGCACCTCTAAAAACTTAGCAATAGTCCTAGCAAGTAAGGTCTTACCCGTACCCGTCTCGCCTATGAAAAGAATATTTGATTTTTCAATCTCCACATCATCTATCATCTTCTGCTTGAGTCTCTTGTAATGATTATAGACCGCTACCGAAAGATATTTTTTTGCTTCATCCTGTCCGATCACATACTCATCTAGATATTCCTTGATACCTATCGGAGTAATATCATCAGGCACACTAAAATCACCTGAAGACTTCTGTGGAGTATTCTTGAGCTCATCTTGGATGATGTCACTCGCCTGCTCTACACATATCTCACAGATATGACCTTCTATCCCTGCTATGAGGATAAGCGCCTCACCTTTATCTCTACCGCAAAATGAACACTGTTGTTTTTCTTTCTTTCCAGCCATGGTCTGTTACAATGATATATGAAAGTAAGTTAATATATTATAGTTTGATTTATAGATAAGTAAACTAATACTAATCCTTCTTAGCACTTTTCCTATCTAAGACTTCATCAACTAATCCGTATGCTTTTGCTTCTTTCGCGATCATCCACTTATCTCTTTCGCAATCAGCTTCTACTTCCTTGAAATCCTTACCAGTATGAGATGCCATGATCTCATAAAGCTCTTTTCTCATATCCTTGATCAGGTTGTAAGATATCTCCATATCAGTAAACTGTCCTTGCATTCCTCCTGATGGCTGGTGTATCATGACTCTACTGTGCGTCAGGCAAGATCGCTTACCCTTAGTCCCTGCACAAAGCAAGACTGCACCCATAGAAGCTGCTAATCCTGTACAGATAGTAGCTACATCAGGCGATACATACTGCATCGTATCGTATATCCCCAATCCAGCAATCACACTTCCCCCTGGGCTATTGATAAACATCTGTACATCTCTCTTAGGGTCAGTAGACTCTAGAAATAATAGCTGAGCCTGTATAACATTAGCTACATAGTCGTTAACTGGGACACCCATGAATATGATCCTGTCCATCATCAATCTAGAGAACACATCCATACCCACTACATTCATCTGTCTCTCTTCGATTACTTGAGGAGTGAAACCCGTTATATTCGGTACTGCCGTCTCCATATATTTATCGATATGCATTCCGCTCATTCCCATGTGCTTAGTTGCATACTTCTTAAATTCATCTTTATGAAACATAGTATTAGTTTTTATTTGTTCTTTATAATGGAATAATCGTAAAAGAGTTTAGACTCTACCCCTGGTTTATCGCTTTATTGATACTTTGAACTTTTTCTCTAAAGTCCTCTATGCTTATCGATTCAGGTTTGAGTTTTACTTTATCGTATATCTGCCCAAATAATTTTTCAGCCATTGCTTCTTCATATTCTTTCTCTACTTGCTCTTTGTTGCCAAGGTAGTTATTGATCATAGGTTCTACATCAAAATCTGATTGTTGATATTGAGCCATATAAGACATTATCTTCTTCTTGACACTTTCCCTCAATTCTTCTGGACTTACTTCGATGTTATGATCTTTCGCCAATTTTGACTTGATCAATGACCATCTGAGGTTCTTCTCAAAACCATTGTATTCTTTATCTATTTCCTCTGGCTTCACATCAGGATTGTTACTATTAAGCCATCGTTTTAGGAATTCATCTGGTAATTCCATCTGATTTTTTTCTATCAACGCATCCATGATACCCCTATAAACCAAGGATTTTTGCTGCTTCTCATAAAATGCGCTTAGTTCGTCCTTGATAGAAGTCTTTGCTTCTGCTTCTGACGTGATCTTGCCCTCACCAAATGATTGGTCAAAAAAGTCTTGGTCTAGATCTGCTAATTCTACTCTAGTAATTTTTTCGACCTCTCCTCTAAAATTTTTCCCAATTTCCTTCTCTTCCTCGTCATCAAGATTAAGAAGATACTTCTTGACATATTCCTCTTCTACATCTTTTTCTATAGTATAAATATCAAAATCAAAAGTATCCCCGACCTTTCCTCCTAGCAATTTCTTCTTGACGTCCTCGTCTCCTATTCTGCTTACCATCATAGAGAATCCAGTCTGATGTCCTTTATCTTTTTCGGTAGCACCATCTAGCTCAGTAGCTTTTATCAAGACTAGGTCGTCTTCTACAATATCAGTCTCCGGATTTACTTGTTTCCCAAAACGCTTTCTTCTCATATCCAGCTCTTCTTGTAATAAGGTATCGGGAATCTGAATATCATACTCTAAGTATTCATCAGTTTCGCTCACACCTTGCACCTCTACCTTTGGCGCTAAGCCGATATCGAAACTGAAATTAAAATCCTTCAGTTCTTTGACATCGATATCCATCTGCTCTTGATCTGCAGATGGGATAGGATTTCCTAGAATGTCTAACTTCTCTTCTACTAGGTATCCTGATAGCTTTTCTTGCAAAGTCTTGTTGACAACTTCTAGTAGAACACTCTTTCCGTACATTTTCTTAATGCTAGATAGCGGCGTCTTACCTTTTCTAAATCCTTTGAGTTGTACCTTATTTTTATAATTCTTGAGCTCGGTATTGAATGAATCTTCATAATCAGCCTTCTCAATCGTTAATTTGATGACTGCGTTGAGATCGTCTAGATGTTGTTTTTCAATCTTCATATCGTGGAAAGTGGATATTTACGGGACTTTTCTGAAAGTTTTGTATCAATTATGACCGTATTGTAGTCCCAAAATGGAAATTCTGAAAATGTGCGGGCGGGGAGACTCGAACTCCCACACCTTGCGGCACTAGATCCTAAGTCTAGCGTGTCTACCAATTCCACCACGCCCGCATTTCAAAACGAAAAATCGTTTGATTTTTCAGAAGCGCAAAGATATAATCTTTTTCAGAAAATAGTACAGCAATATGCACTTGTGCAGAACTTAATTATTATAATTAAGTTTTACCTTACGATATATCTGATAAACATGCCTTTATCTGCCGTACATACCACTGAAGAAGAGCTCAAGGAAATAAAAAAATCCTTCAGAAAGCTCATGAGACCCCTTAAGTCTAAACTTAAGGGCAATGATGAGGAAATGCTCACTACAGCTTATAAACTTGCAGTAAATGCACATAAATCCCAAAGGCGCAAGTCCGGAGAACCGTATGTCCTTCATCCATTAGAAGTTGCTCGCATAGCACATGAAGAAATAGGCCTAGGCCCTACTGCCATTATTTGCGCTATTCTACATGATGTAGTAGAAGATACTCCAGTGACGCTAGAAGAGATCAAAGCTATATTTGGAGATAAGGTAGCCCAGATAGTAGATGGATTGACCAAACTAGATGGTACTTATAACAATGCAGAAAGCCCACAAGCAGAGAATCTCAAGAAAGTACTAGGCTCCCTGTTATATGATGTAAGGGTCGTACTCATCAAAATGGCCGATCGTATGCATAATATGCGGACCATCGGACCGATGCCTAGAAGAAAACAGCTTCGAATAGCTGCGGAGACTAGTTTCATCTATGCTCCTCTCGCCCACCGACTAGGATTATACAATTTCAAGAATGAGTTTGAGGATATATGCATGAAGATAACGGAGCCCGACATCTACAGCGAACTAGAAGCGAAGATCGAGGATACCGAGGTAGAAAGAAGTAAGTATATCAAACTTTTTGTCAAGCCTATAAAGAAAGAACTGTTAGAACTCAAGATCCCTTACAGGATACTTGGTAGATCTAAATCTATTTCTTCCGTTTGGAATAAGATCAAGAATAAGAATGTAACATTCGAAGAGATATATGATCTATTTGCCATCAGGATCATTGCTGATGTCAAAAAAGAAAAAGAGAAAAATGCGTGCTGGCAAGTATACTCAGTGATCACTGATGTTTATAAGCCCATCCCAGAACGCCTCAAAGACTGGATAACCACTCCTAAGTCCAATGGTTATGAATCTCTGCACACTACGGTCATCGGACCTAAAGGAAGATTCGTGGAGGTGCAGATAAGAAGTGAGCGGATGGACGCCATCGCAGAACGAGGGTTTGCTGCGCACTGGAAATATAAGAGCGGTCAGGATGAGGCCAATGTATATGACTCATGGCTAGATGGTGTACGCGGTATTTTAGACCAAGAAGACTCTAATGCCATAGATATAATCAATGACTTCAAGTCGAATCTGTTTAGCAAAGAGGTCTATGCGTTTACTCCGGCTGGTGATATGAAGGTCATGCCTGAGGGTAGTACGGCGCTGGACTTTGCATTTGAGATACATACGGATATCGGATACAAGGCTACTGCGATCAAAGTCAATAATAAGTTAGTCCCGATGGGCTACAAATTACAAAACGGAGATCAGGTACATGTAACTACAGGTAAGAATCAAAAGCCAAATGAGAACTGGCTTAACATGGCAGTCACTGGAAAAGCTAGATCAAAGATCAGGTCTTCCATGAAAGAAGAGCGCAGGAAGAAAGGCGAGTATGGCAAAGAGAGCCTGCAGCGGAAGTTGAAGAATATGAAGGTAGATTATGAAGACAATATAGACTTCGTAGTCAAACAGCTAGGATTTGCGAGTCGCCCAGATCTTTACTATTCTGTCTATCTAGAGGATACTAAAATGTCTGCTCTTAAGATATTCGAAAATATACAGAACAAACTAGTACTCAAGCCTGTAAAAGAAGAGCCTGTCATTGCGACTAGCAAAACCGACTCAGCGCCAAAGCGGACCAAAAAGAAAAAACCAGTCAAAGAAGATCTCATTCTCGTAAATGGTGAGCCGGCTTCGATGTATCAATATAGCTTTAGTAAGTGCTGCAATCCTGTGAAGGGCGACGATATATTCGCTTACCTTACCAGCACGACTGGACTCAAAATACATAGGACCAACTGCCCCAATGCAACTCATATTATGGCTAACTACGGCTATCGGGCACTTAAGGCTGAGTGGAGCGGTATTACTAGTGAAAACTTCCTTGTTGATCTTTTGATCACTGGTGTTGATAGCGGTCCAGGAGTCATACAGTTGATCTCCAACGAGCTATCTGTTAATCTAGGAGTAGATATCAGGTCGTTTAGTATAGAAGGAGATCAAGGCTATTTTGAAGGTAAAGTGGGTCTTGTGGTAAAAAACAAAAAGCAATTATCTCATATTATTCACTCCTTGAATCAAACGGAAGGCATATCTTCGGTCAAGCGACTAGATAAAGAACAATAGATATTGGATCAAGCAGCCCATACAGAAGAAATACTTAAGGAGGTCAAAGCGATATTCTCAAATCATCTGGAGATGAATCAGCTGCGCAAGACCCCTGAGCGATTTGCGATCCTGGAAGAGATCTACAGACGCACCGATCATTTTGATGCGGAAGCTTTATACATTCATATGAAGACTCAAAACTATCGGGTCAGTAGAGCGACTGTATACAATACGCTAGAGCTCTTGGCTACTTGCGATCTGGTCAAAAAGCATCAATTTGGAAAGAACCTCACTCAATTCGAAAAATCATACGGTTATAAGCAGCATGACCATCTAATATGTATTGATTGTAATAAAGTAGTCGAGTTTTGTGACCCTAGAATACAACAGATCAAAAATATGATGGGCGAACTGCTCAAGTATAATGTAACTCACCACTCCCTCAACATGTACGGTAAATGCGACGGAGCTTGCGAAAAGACAGCGAAAGTCGCCGAACCACAATAGTCTCTGCATCGTATCGACATTTATCTTATATAAAAAAGATAAATATTAAAGCTTATTGATACCTTTAGGCTCTAAAGAGTTATCACTAACGAGTTAATCAAAATATAATGGCAGTAGATGTAATACTAGGTTTACAATGGGGAGATGAGGGTAAAGGAAAGATCGTGGACGTATTAGCGAATCAATATGATATGGTCTGTAGATTCCAAGGAGGACCTAATGCTGGACATACGATCATTATCGGTGAAAACAAATATGTGCTACATACGATACCTTCAGGAATTTTTAGAGAAGGCATGATAAATCTGATAGGTAATGGTGTAGTCATCGACCCCATAACGCTCAAAAAAGAATTAGAAAAGTTATCAGCGGCGGGTGTAGAAGTATCGGACAGATTAGTGATCGCCAAGAAAGCACATCTAATATTGCCTACGCATAGATATCTAGATGCTGGCTCAGAAGCATCTAAAGGCAAGGACAAAATAGGATCCACTCTAAAAGGAATCGGCCCTACCTATATGGATAAGACTGGTCGAAATGGCTTAAGAGTGGGAGATCTACTCACCGATAGTTTCAAGGATAAGTATGAGAAACTGAAGGCAAAGCATCTTAAGATAGGATCTATGTATCCTGATGTGGATTTTGATCTAGAAGCAGAAGAGGCCAAATGGTTTGAGGCTATCGAATTGATCAAGCAATTTGAGCTAGTCGATGGTGAGTATGTAGTCAATAATGCTATCAAACAAGGAAAAAAAATACTTGCCGAAGGCGCTCAAGGATCTATGCTAGATATTGATTTTGGGACTTACCCTTTCGTCACCTCTTCTAATACGATAACTGCAGGAGTGTGCACAGGCTTGGGTATTGCTCCTCAGAACATAGGTGATGTCATAGGGATCACTAAAGCATATTGTACCAGAGTAGGATCAGGCCCGTTCCCTACACAACTAGATGATGCAGACGGTGAAAAATTAAGAGCCGTAGGTAAAGAATTCGGAGCAACGACAGGAAGACCTCGAAGATGTGGCTGGATAGATCTGCCTCAGCTTAAGTATACGATCATGCTCAATGGCGTGACGAAACTAGTAATGACTAAGTTGGATGTGCTCAATGATTTTGAAAAATTCTCTGCAGCTACCGAGTATGAGTATGATGGTATGCAGTCTGATCAACTGCCATATGATATCAATGCGTATGACATCAAACCGATCTACAAGTCATTATCAGGTTGGAATAAGGATATAGAGTATGCAAACTCATATGAAGAACTTCCTTCTGAATTAAGATCTTACATTGACTTTATAGAGGAAAAACTAGAAGTTCCTGTCGAGATCATATCCACTGGACCACAAAGAAAACAGATACTCCATAAGAATGTTGAAGCAGCTAACTTAGCTTTGTAAAAATATAAGCTAAAAGGAAATCTAATCGTACTGACCGACGACAATATACTGGTAATCTAACGTAGTATCATCACTCTTAACGATGGAGTACCCAGCATCTACTAGGAGATTCTCTATCTGATAGTGTGGTACTCTATCAGCCAGTTCTGGACCATCTATAGCTAGTCGTTTCATCTTATAATCAACGATCATAAGTTTCCCTCCTTTCTTGAGTCCTTTCTTAAGTCCTTGTAGGTATTTTTTCTTATCAGCTATAAAAGCGATGGTATTGATGATGATGATATTATCAACTTCATCCTCTGCTAGATTAGCATCATTATCGCCTGCCATTCTTGTCTCGAACTTGTTACGAATATTCTCTGGCAGATCTGCTTCAAAAGCATCCATAAGCTGTATCATATTAGGATCGATATCCAACGCGATGACCTTGTCAGCTTTGAGTGCTAACCTAAAAGCAAAGTAACCTGTACCTGCCCCAATATCTGCCACGGATTCCCCATCTAAATCTCCTAACAGTTTGATCACCTCATCAGGCTTTTGCCAGCCTATCCTGTCGTCATTTACTGGTACGACTAGATTAGTATCAAGTTTTACTGGTACTTCGACTATAGGGTTATTACTTATTTCAATGGGTTCATTGCTAGCATTCTCACAAGCTAGAAGAAAAGAAAAAAATAGAAAAAGAGATATAAACCTCAAACCAAATAGGATTTTGAATTCAAACAAATATAAGAATTACAAGATCAATAGAGCTCATATAACTTTATCATGAATTGCTCCATGTAAGGTCTTACTTTTCTGTTACTCTCAGAATGTCCATTAGCTATGATAGAAAAACTGAGCCATTTCCCTGATTTAGACTTTACATATCCAGAATAACTTAAGACGCCATTCATCGATCCGCTTTTGGCCCAGATATTACCTTTTGCTCTGGATTTTTTAAAAAATCCTTTTACGGTGCCTTGATAGCCACCCATAGGTAGATACGTAGTGGCTGTTTTCAGCGAGATCTCATTAGCTATCGAGTTAAGAAAATCTGTGATAAATCTTGAAGACACCTTATTACGCGCAGATAATCCACTGCCGTCCTCTATCTGCATACCACTGAGATTTAAACCTCTTCGTCTCAGTATTTTCCTGATCGAATTAATACCTGCTGCGCCGCTTCCTAGTTCCATTTCCTTGCTCCCTATGGTCTTTAGTATGGTCTCGCAGTACAAGTTATTACTTTCGAAATTTGTCTTTTTTATGATCTCTTTTAGCGGAGGTGATTTCACTTGATAAACTACTTTCCGTTTAGCATATCCTCTTTCTTTCTTAAATGTCGTTCTATAATTTTTTGCTTGGACACCTTTCGCTGACAACTCATTAAACAAAGAATAAGCTAGAAACAGCGGTGGATCAGGAATCGACCCTTTGATCACAAATTGTTTTTTACCTGGAGGAATCGTACCCACTATTCGTTTGGTATAATTGTATGGACCTCCAAAAATATATGCATTATCGCCAGACCCTTTTGGCCCTGTCTTGACCTCACTCTGTAGTTCTAAGCCAGGAATGTATGGGTTATAACTTATCAATCTTGGGACTCTTCCTTCTTTTAGTTGTTGTGCGTAGTATATCCTATACTCATTGTCTAATATATTGATCCCCCATGCTCCTGCTGCATAGTAATTTCCTAGATCATTCCATTGCCAGGTGGGATTGATCGGGTAACTATTGAATACCGACTCATCTCCTACTACGTCCCCGGCGATACAAAATATACCTGCATCTCTGACGCTAGCCGATATGTCTCTTAGCAAGGTCTTGAAAGGTACTGCACCTTTAAATTTATTAGACCCTAAGGTCGGATCGCCACTACCCATGATATAAAGATCCCCTTGGAGTGTACCCTCCTCATCGATATCGCCACTGTAGGCTACTTTGGTCTCATAATAATAATCTTCTCCGAGAATATCTAGACTAGCCAACGTGGTTATCACTTTGAGCGAAGAAGCAGGGATAAGTACTTTATCCGCATTATGATCCAGTACTTTTAGGCCAGACTTTACCTCTTGCGCACATGCAGATATAAAAGCGTTTTTGAAAACTTTCTTTTTTGCAAATTGCTCGGTATACTCTTGTATGGTCATTCGCTGAGCAGTAACCGTACTACTCATCCAGATCAACAAAAGCAATAGATTATATGTCAACTTCATACTCAGATGCTATGTGGAATAATGCATCACCTTGATTGACCACTGATGCGTTGTTATGGCCTATGATATATCCTGGATATTTGGCTATCACCTTACTTGTTTTAGTGCCATAGGGGTCTTTGATGTGGCCTAGGGATTCACCTTTACATACATATACACCGGAGCTCCGAGTCCACTCGAATACCCCAGACGCAGGTGCTCTGACCCAGCCTGTTTTGCTGACATGGATTACTTTTTGGTTAGCAGGTCTAGCATCGGACAACATTCCTTTGGAATGAAATACTCTCTTCATCCCTTCATATCCTTTTGAGATAGAAAAACCATCAAGCCTTACGGATTCTCCTCCTTCGTACACTATGATGGGGATCTTCATATCCTTAGCCACCCTGCGGAGTGATTTAGAGATCAATGGTTTTTGTATTAAGAATGGAGGCGCAAATGCTCTACCAAGTTCCATTGCTTCAGTATCTGTTTTAGAGTATCTGATCTGGGGATAGTTATAGCGTGACGCACCACCTGTATGGAAATCCATTCCAAAATCAACAGAAGGCAAAATATCTCTAGTCAAGGCTCGTGCTACGCGTGATGCTAAAGACCCTGTAGAATTACCCGGAAAACTGCGATTGACATCCTTACCATCAGGCACCTCTCTACTGAAATTTATGAATCCATAAATATTGAGCAGAGGAATTGCTATGACCGATCCTTTCTCAAGCCCCTCAAATACCCGCTCCTCTAGAGATTTACGCACGATCTCTACTCCGTTGATCTCATCACCGTGCACACCGCCCAGCACTAGAGCGCAGGGGCCCGGATTTACTGATCTGAAAATATTTGCCTTGATCTCTATTTTTGTGCCTGAGGGTAAAGTACCGACGTCGAGACTGACTACTTTACTTTCACCTCGCTCTATATCTATTTTGCCGATGGATATGACCTCATCGTCTTTTACCTTTTCTTTCTGTTTCACTTTCTCCAATTTGATTGACCATTACGCTCTATGAATTGGATGATCTTGCTTGCTATATCCACACCCGTTGTAGTCTCTATTCCTTCTAGACCAGGAGACGCATTTACCTCTAGCACTAGAGGCCCTCGCTCAGACCTTAGCATGTCTACACCTGCTACACTTAGACCCATTATCTTTACTGCTTTCTTGCTGACGAGCTCTTCTTCAGCGGTAAGCTTCACTACTCTAGAAGTTGCTCCTCGATGTAGGTTTGATCTGAATTCTCCTTCCTTTGCCTTGCGCTCCATTACCCCTACTATTTTATCATCGACTATGAATACTCTGATGTCTGCACCGTCTGCCTCTTTGATGAATTCTTGGATGATCAACTGCTGTTTGACCTTATGAAAAGCTTCGAGGATGGACTCCGCATTCTGTCTATTTTCGCTCAATATTACACCCAGTCCATGCGTACCTTTTGCTAACTTGATGATCTTGGGATACCCCTCTATCTTCTCTAGCATCTCATTGAATACTAGATAGTTATTGGAGATGACCGACTTAGGTACTCCGACCCCTTCGGCAGCCATTAACTGCAAGGAGCTTAACTTATCTCTAGCAGTCAGCAAAGACTCAGAACTCAACGTAGTAAATATTTTCTGAGCTTCAAAATGCCTGATTATCGCTGCACCGTATGATGTCGCAGAATTCCCTATTCGCGGGATGATAGCATTTACATTTTCTATGACCTTATCTTGAAAATATACTTGCGGCTTATCAGTTTCGACCACTAGATCACATTGCATATGGTCTACTACTTGCACGTCGTGACTTCTTCTTCGTGCTGCATTCACAAGACTTTGAGTGCTGTACAATGCCGGATTTCTGGATAAAATAACTATTCGCATTAATACCTATTCTTATTTCTATTAAGACGATTATTTTACACAAAAGTACGATATCTAATTCTTTACTCATTTGATTCTGATATTTGATTAACTTCATTTATAACTATGAATGTAGCAACTACCTCTACCCAGATAAAAAATGATGAAAAAACCGTCAATGCCTGGGCCTTATTTGACTGGGCTAATTCGGCATATGCATTGGTGATTTCTACAGCAGTGTTTCCTGTTTACTTCATCGCGAGTACGCCGGAGATCATCACTTTGTTCGGATTAGAATTTACTAATAGCTCTTTGTACACTGGAGCTATCACTATATCCTACCTGATCATCGCTTGCCTATCACCCATACTGAGTGGGATAGCAGATTTTGGAGGACGTAGGATGTTTTTTATGAAGGTGTTCACGATCATCGGATCTCTTGCTTGTATGTCCATGTACTTCTTTAAGGGTGCTGAGCAATTGTGGTTAGGGACTGCCGGTTTTATCTTGGCTACTATTGGCTTTGCAGGTAGTATAGTATTCTATAATGCATACTTGCCCGAGATAGTATCCGAGGATAGGTATGATCAGGTAAGTGCCAAAGGATTTGCATATGGATATGTGGGCAGTGTCATATTGCTGATCGTCATACTAGCGTTGATACAAAAACCAGGATGGTTTGGCATGGCAGAAGGGACTACTCATCCTGCTCGACTTGGATTTTTAATGGTAGGTATCTGGTGGCTGGGCTTTGCTCAAATATCATTTAGGAATCTACCTCAGGATGTTAAGGGAAGTTTTGGTAACGGCATACTTGGCAAAGGATTCTTGGAAATAAAGGAAGTTTTTGGAAAGCTAAAAGCTAAGCGCGATGTTAAATTATTCCTGCTATCATTTTTCTTTTACTTCGCTGGTGTACAGACGGTTATTTATGTAGCGACTATTTTCGCTAAGATAGAATTAAACTTCGGTGCTGGTGAGTTGATTCTTATCGTACTTATACTTCAACTCTTAGCCATAGTCGGTGCATATCTATTCGCATATATATCTAAGGTCAGAGGGAATAAATTTTCTCTCATGTCCATGCTTTTTATCTGGGTTTCTATTTGCCTAGCAGCTTACTTTGTACAAACTAAGATAGGATTCTATGTGATAGCTGCACTCGTAGGTTGCGTAATGGGCGGTATACAATCCTTATCTCGCTCAACCTACTCCAAGATGGTAGATGACAATGAGGGTGATCTTACTTCTTGGTTTAGCTTTTATGATGTGATCTACAAGGCATCATTGGTTGCCGGCACTTTCTTATTTGCCTTGGTGGATTTTTTTACTCAGAACTTGAGGTATTCTGTTTTGGTGTTGATCATATTCTTTATCATAGGAATCTTGCTGCTTAGCAAAGTGGATATTAGATCTGCGATGAATAAGACCCTTTAAGCTGGGTAGATAAGACGCCTTTTTGTGCCGGGGCTAAGACGCCTTTACGCGAAGACGCTTTAAGGAACTTAAACCTACTGTCGTTGGTTTAGGCGTCCTTGTTGAAACCTAAAAGCATACTAGTCTTGAAACTCATAGCATCCAATATCGGGAGTAGTTGCATCTCTCCTATTACCTTCAATATCAAAAAGTAGATCAGAAATAGGCGATGCATTCATGATAGCTACAGACATCGTATCCAAGCGAAAGTCTGCTTTATCAGCATCTAAGAAAAGCGGTTCTTCTGAGAACACTACATTATCACATCTAGTACAATTTTCAAAGAAATTAGGATACTGATCAGCATCGGTCAATTCATCTACAGTCACGATGCAGTTAGTGAATGAAAAATCAAATGCATCTTGATTAGACTTATTACCATTACTGAGTCTGATCTCATCTTCATCATCTCCAGAAATTATACAATTCTTAAATTTACTCCTTAATATGTTTAGTCGCTCTTCTACGCACTCCCCTTCATCATTCACTGCTACACAGACTATATTATCCAAAACCAAGGCTTCTGTTTCATTACCAAAATTTACAATTGTACAATACTCAAAGCTATGTTCACCGCCGTCTAAAAGTGCTACACTATTAGCTCCAGCAGTGTGGATCAAACAGTTCTCCGCTTCTACTTTAGAATCAAAGGCAACTAGGCCATTCCTACTTGAATTATATATCTGGGTATTCTCTAGTTTTATCTCTGACCCAGAATAAAGTACAAACCCATCGATGGCATTCCTTACGATGGTATGGGTAAAGTTATTCTCCTTACTGCCATCTAGAACAATGCCATTCCACTGTCCTAGTTTATTTTCAAATTCTGGTTCTAATCTATCTCCTTCTATGATGACTGGTTCTTGCAATGTGCCATTTGCAGATATTTTACCTGCCGGTAAAACGCCTATCAAACCCTCTTGCCTAGTCGCCCCCTCGTCATCTCTGGTCAGACCCCCATGTACATATATCCTTGTACCAGCTGGTAGGACAATGTGGCAACTATCTATCACCAAATAGCCATAGATCACATAAGGTATATCGCTATCCAAGGCTATTTCCCCTAGATCACAACTGAGGACATTAGTCCGGCCCTGGGCAGATCGGCTAGGAAGATAGACTGCATTTTGACCCCACGCCTCCATCAGGACTTGCTGCTCATTACCATTCACATCAAACTTGAGATACTCCTCGATAACGAACGGACTTGATGATAATGGCATATTAGGATCTATAGTTACCTCTGCAAAAATATACAGACTGTCATTAGCTAATATCTCTACGTCATTGATACTATTACCTGGAACCCCATCCACATTGATCCTAAAAAAACTATTATCGCCTTGGTTTAACTTGATGTTTGAGATTTTAACGGTCCCGCTGTTATTGTTATAGATCTTAAGAAATCTGGTTGCAGATCCTGCTTCTGTAAAGACCGTATCAAACCTTAGTGTATCCACTGAAAAGTCGAGACTGACATCGCCCTCGAGTATGACTCTATCCTTCTGACAAGCATTGAGCATGATGATCGAAGAAAATACAACTACGAATACTACCTTATTCCACAAATTCATGTTCTTGAAACGATTAAACCATCTCTGTAATTACATCCTCCTAATATTACTTTGAGTCATTCTATATCTTGATGTGGCTATGTCCTAAATAAAACATAAAATAGACTCATAAAGTCATACTTTTACTGCTTGTTCCTAAGGAATTAATGATAACCCATCAAGCAATAGTGGATGTAATAATCCCCGCATATAATGAAGAAAAATCGATAGCGAAGGTTATTAGGGATATACCAAAATGGGTCAGAGAAGTAGTTGTCTGTAATAATGCGAGTACAGACGACACAAAAAAGAATGCTAAAGATGCCGGAGCAACAGTAGTCGACCAACCCACTCCTGGCTATGGAAATGCCTGCCTTACGGGTATAGAATATATAAACCAAAAAGAAGATACTCCTGAGATAATTGTGTTTCTAGATGGAGACTATTCCGACTATCCTGAGCAAATGGATGAGCTTATCAAGCCGATAGTCATGCTAGATTATGATATGGTCATCGGGTCGCGAGCATTAGGCGATCTACAGAAAGGATCGATGACCCCGCAGCAAATATTTGGTAATTGGCTAGCGACTAACCTGATCAAACTGATATATGATTATGAGTTTACTGACCTAGGGCCTTTCAGAGCAATCAGATGGTCATCGCTCAACCAATTGAAAATGCAAGACAAAGACTATGGCTGGACCGTAGAAATGCAAGTCAAAGCTGCCAAATACAAATTAAAATGTGTAGAAGTAGCTGTGGATTATCGTAAGCGCATTGGCGTATCAAAAGTATCGGGGACCATTAAAGGAACTATACTTGCCGGCCACAAAATACTTTGGACCATATTCAAATTAATATAGTGATAGTACAAATTCTCGGAATAGTGATATTGGTGATTTATGTAGCTGCGCTAGTCTACATTACTTTGTATTGTTTACTTCAGTTTCACTTATTATTCTACTACAAGAGAAATCACTGGCGCAAGGATCTTCCTAGCGATAAATCCATGAAGATAGATGACAATACCCCCTTCGTAACCATTCAGCTTCCGATTTTTAATGAGCTCTATGTGGCAGAGAGACTTATAGATAATATTGTCCAACTAGATTATCCTAAAGATAAATTTGAGATACATGTGCTAGATGATTCGACTGATGAAACGGTGGATATAAGTAGAAAGAAAGTAGAAGAGTACAGAGCCAAAGGATTTAACATCGAGCTATTCACAAGGACCGACCGTACAGGATACAAGGCAGGTGCGCTTAAGGCGGCGACGCCAAAAGCCAAGGGAGAATTCATCGCCATATTCGATGCCGACTTCTTACCGAAGAAAGACTTTCTCATCAAGACCTTAGATCATTTTAAGAATCCTAAAGTGGGTGTGGTACAAACTAAGTGGGAACATATAAACCAAGGTTATTCCTTGCTCACAGAATTGCAGGCATTTCAGCTAAATGTACATTTCACGATCGAGCAGTTTGGTCGAAAGGCAGGTAACTTGATGCTACAGTTTAACGGTACTGGAGGCGTCTGGCGCAAAACGTGCATCGAAGAATCAGGTGGCTGGGAGGCAGATACGCTTACTGAAGATCTAGACCTATCATACCGTGCACAGCTAAAGGGATGGGAGATAGTATTCTTAGAAGGAGTACTAGCCCCTGCAGAGCTACCTGCAGAGATCAATGGTTTAAAGTCACAACAGTTCAGATGGATGAAGGGCGGTGCAGAGACCGCTCGCAAAATGCTTCCAACAGTCTGGCGCTCTGATCTAAACCTTACACAAAAGATACATGCTACTTCTCATTTGTTAGCATCCTCTGTATTCTTGTCAGTATTTATTGTTGGGGTATTCAGTGTACCACTGATATTCATTCTTAATCCTCTCGGCATACAGAATGAGATATTCCCCTTTTTCCTATCCGGCCTACTGTCCATCATATTTGTCTATTATGCTGCTAATGTGCAACATACCTGGACGGAAGAATCCAAAGTCAAAAAAATAACAAAATTCGTTTTGCTTTTCCCTATTTTCTTAGCGCTATCAATGGGTCTTAGTCTACATAATTCCTTAGCGGTATTGCAGGGATATATCGGTAAGCAAACCCCATTTATCAGGACCCCAAAATTTGGTATCAAGACCATATCTGATTCGCTAAATAACAAGAGTTACCTTACCAAAAAACTGCCCTTCACAACTATCCTAGAAGGCATATTAGCGCTATACTTTATAGCGGCGATAGGTCTAGGTATCTACACTCAGCATTGGACGTTCTTATTGCTGCACATTCTACTTGCTGTTGGTTACAGTACTATCTTTTACCTTTCTGTGAAGCACTTAAACTATGCAGAGTAATAAAGTGATTTAAAACATATTGATAATTGATTTGCAAGCCATTGATTATCAACACCTACCTGTCCGTCAGGCCGGTATCAGCTTTTCCTCAACCCGTAGCTATGGTCCGACGACTCTTATATGTTGCGAGACACTCGGAGCTAAGTGTTTCCAAAAGAGCTTCATCTAGAAAACCAAGCACTTGCAACTCATTTTAACATACATTATTAAATCACTTCAATAAATAGATGATACATTCATGAATTATAAGGTGATTCCTTTTTCATGAGCAAGAATATTCTACTTTCTAGATCTTTTGTTTTTATTCTATTTGCCATATTCTTGGGTTCTATTTATAGTGTTGGTTTCTTAAGTGATCAAAAGGATTTTGCTGGTATTATCATTCCTTATTCAATTAGTTTTTGCATCTATATTTTGTTTGTATTTAAGCTTGACCGCTCTGATTACTTTTTTGGATTGTTATGCTTAGCTGCAGTTTGTAGGATACTCCTATTATTTTCCTTTCCCAATCTATCCGACGATATATATCGATTCCTGTGGGACGCTCACCTGATACTTGATGGCCAGAATCCTTACTTACTCTTACCTGATAATATCGTGACTCAGGAGAATCAAGCGTTATACGATCTGCTCAACTCACCATCTTACTATTCTCCTTACCCGCCAGTTGCTCAGATCATCTATAGTATAGCTGCGTATATAAGTGATGCTGATTTACAGATCTTCAGCCTGGTTATAAAGTTATTTACTTTGACCGCAGAGCTAGGCACTATATATTATATGGTAAAGCTACTCGACTTGCTCGATCTTGCTAGAACGAGGGTATTCATTTATGCTCTAAACCCATTGATCATTATAGAATTAATGGGCAATCTCCACTTCGAATCCTTCATGATATTATTTGTCATGGGGACCGTTTATCATTTGATAAAGAGCAATTATACTATGTCCTCAGTAGCTTTTGTATTAGCTATTGCTTCTAAGTTATTACCGCTAATGTTTACCCCATTTTTATTGGCTTACTTAGGTATCAAAAGATCTATAAGATTCCTAATAATTACTGGTATCCTTACGATGGTCGTATTCATTCCAATTATCATTGGCATAATCGATGGTACTTTCTTATCCTCGGTTGGGCTATACTTCCAAAAATTTGAATTCAATGCAAGCCTATATTACTTGCTCCGCGAGGTCGGTTTTTTAATCTATGGCTGGAATACTATTGGCACACTAGGACCGACATTAGCATTAAGCACATTAGGCGCAATCTGTTTCGTATGGTACAAGCAGCGAAGTAAGATCGTTCCCAGTAATCTATTTTTGTATCTACTATTTACTATAACAATTTACTTATTCGCAGCGACTACTGTTCATCCATGGTATGTGGCATTACCGTTAGCATTTTGTCTATTTACTGAGTTTAGGTTTCCTATGATCTGGTCTGGGCTTATCTACTTTACCTATTACAATTATAGCCAGACACCTTATCAAGAAAACTTGTGGATCGTCTTTGTTGAATATGCGATTGTTTTTAGCATGGTCATTTTTGAACTTAGAAAGCTAAAGCGGACTTAGCAAGGAATAAATTTAGGGAGTTATATTATCCGAATTAACTGATTTTCTTTCTGAGTTTAGCAAATGCTCTACTCTTTTGATCCAGACCTGGTATGGATTTAGTGGTTTGTATGGTTCTTTCCTTTGCTACCATTTTCTGTTGGATTACTGCGACCTTCTTGCAGCAGCTATGAAGGCGGCTTGCCCTCCTATGCGGAAGGCTATATTCTAATAGAATTTTCCATGGTCGGAATCTTTGTTTATGTCCGTTTTCTTATTCCGCTAACATATCATCGATTTTTTTCGCGAGAGCATAATGTTCATTGACGCTGTTCTTTCGTAGAACATTGGACATCAAGGCAACCATATATTTTCTATTCGTACTATCTTGTTTCTCCACGATAGCCACACTGTTCATGTAGTTATATTTATTTCCCGCATAATTTTGACGTTTGAAACCTGGCTCCTCTTTGAAACTATAAAGAGAACCACTCTTAAAGTATACGGCATCATTATCAAGACTTCGACTGGCTGCATATCGAATACGCCTATCAGTTAAATACATCAATCTTTTTATCTCTAGTGAAATTCTTTCGCTGATCACTTGACCACTTTCTAAAGCAAACATGAATTTCATAAGTCCTTTCGTAGTGCCTATACTGCCACCCCGCCTCGGAACATACTTTTCTGCTCCACTCGTAAATAAACCGCCAAGACGAAATTCATCGTGATCAATGCCAGTACTTTGCAACACACAATTGGTTAGCTCCTCTGTCAGGTTTCCTAGCAACGCTCTACCGGCATTTTCAATCACCTCGTCCATATCTTGCTGAGAGGCACATTCGTAATGAACATCCATAATATGTACTAGTAGCATTTCTCTCATGACTACACTTGCAGCACCATTGTTACTCTTAGAGAACATGTGGTCTAGCCATTCGTACAGAGAGAAAACATCACTCTCTTTTGCCTTTCGATTGTAATATTTATCCTCATCAATATTATAAATAGGGATCGTATGATGATCATAAACAACAAATTCATTTCCTCGGACTTTTCTGTTATAAAGCACCGCTCTGATATCTTCCCAATTGTCGCCATATACCTTGTACAATGCATCAAATAATCCCATGGCTGCTATAATTTTAGCAACACTTCCTGGTTGATATCCTGCATCTTCGTTTATGCCAGCATATCTTACTTTTTTTGGATCCGTGATATCCATGACTGATACAGAATATTGTGGCTCCAAAGATCTAAAGATATTTTCCAAACTCTTCTCGAGTGCTTTGTCTGATTCTGGCCAAGAGTAGTTGTTTGATGCTAGATTAAGTTTTATATCCGATAAACTTAAAAGTGCACCATTCTCCAATTTCGAATCAGTGGTACTGTCTTTATACACTTTATATTGATAGAGCAATCTGTCAATACCTGTGTATTTATAACCATCAATAGGGTAAGCACTAGTCTTTCCTCCGATCAACAAGGCTATTAATAGGAATGTATATTTCATTATTTTATTCATTGGTCACTTGTTTCCATTGGTATAGAAATATTCTTAAGCTTAGGATCTAGATATTTAAGATACTCAGAGCTCATGGCATCATTGTTTTCAACATATGGTCTAACTTGAAACAACCATACAAAACCATCCTTTATACCTAATTCTATATCATAGGCGTGTTCAGTTTCCGTGATTTCATCCATCTTTTGAGCTATGGATCTTGCCATGGTCTTCAATTTGGATACGTCCTCAACACTTAGGACAGGATTTGTAATAGAGGCGTACTTAAATGTAGAACCACCTGAAACTGGTATCGTTCTATATTTCGTTTCTCTACCAGGGGCTATTAGTTCGATGTAATCATTATTATGGACGATATAGCTTTCTGCAGATTGTCCTTCGACAGCACCCCCCACTCCTCGACTAAAAGAAATGGATAAATCATCTTCTTCGCCCCTATTGACTCCCTTAGTTATTATGACGCCAGATCTATCGACATTGACGCTAGGTATTATCAATATGGATGGGTACACTTCCTCCGGATTTTCTAAATATTGCTGTCGCCATTGATAGCTCCGCTCAGTATAGGGAGAGGCCCACACTTTCTTAATACCATCTAGTATTTGTTGCTTATCTACAACATTAAACAAAGTAAGATTAAGACCAGCACCAGTAAATTGTGGTAAGTCTTCCATGTTAGTGTCACTCCGTAAAAAAACTGGTACTGTTCCTAAAGTTCCTCCGAAAATGTTTTTGAATTGATTTTCAATATTATTTATGAAATCAGATTTTAGCGGCATATCCTCCATCATAGACCTCAGTTTTGATAGGTCGGCTAAAATTCTATTTTCTTCATTGGATTGATCATGATCTTGGTTTTGCCTCTCCTTGCTAAAAATATTTTTAAGAAAAGACCAATAAGAATAGTTTTGACCAGGTACTTTTTGATCCATATGATCTCTAAAGATGCCGAATGGAATTACTATCCCTTCTACAACGTGCTGAGGAAACATTTGCTTGAGTTGACCTAAGTTGGCAGCTTTGGGGCCACACCACTTGCCTGAGTAGCTAGCGTCTATTTGGGACATATCCAATAAGCTATCTGGATTCAAGATGATCTTGTCCATGGAGATCTTTAGTCGACTTTTATCTTTAATATTTTTTTCAAATAGCTTTTTCTCTTCTGCACTCATATCCTTGGAGAGTTTTAATACGACTGTACCACCAGAAGATACTGCGTAGAAAACTTCATGCCCCTCATAAGATTTCAATGCGTTGAGCACATTACTCGAGATAAGTGCATTGGGGATGCCAAGATTTCTAGCTAGAAGCTGTACATGTGATACTGGATTGCCTTCTTTAACATTCAGTATACCCGCTACTGGCTTCATCTCCGAGGGTGGCCGATCAAAGGCATATATTCCCTTTAGATCCAATTCTACATTATCCGCTAAGGATGGAATTACATAAAGTTTACCTTTTGCAAATCCCGGATTAAGTCCTTGCAAACCAGCTTCATTTTTATTACCCATGACATTAGAAGCGTTGTTTACCATTTCCCCATAGAACTTATTTAGATTCTCTATTAATTTTCCTGTCGGAAGTATAAGCGATGATCTTATTTTATCATCTACAAATCCATGGCTCAATGGTTCGAAATTTCCAAAAATGCTTACAGGTTCTGCATAAATAGATTGGACCATCTGAGAAGACCATAACACCAGTTTTTGAGAAGCATGTCTATAAAATTCCAACCCATCTAATGCAACTTCATTTCCTTGCATCCAATCAAGATCTACCTTTATCTTATCATATTCCCATGACGCTATATAACCAGCTCCATAGATTCCATCTACAAGGAAGCACATCTTCTCTCGTATATCCCCTAATGATGTTTCGTCCAAAGCTACCATATTTCGCATGGCTAGATCTTCCAATTGATTGACCAGATCTATAAGATCTACTCTAGCAGATGATCTGCTTTCCTTTGTAAAATTTTCTCTTATAAAGAAGAGCAGATCGCATGCTTCCATTGCCCTGAGCGCTGCATTAGTGTGGTCAAGGTCCTTAAGCTTATTTTTCAAAGCACTTGTGAATGGACCACCCGTCATTCTTTTAGTATAATGCTCAAGGTCTGATATCTCAAATGGTTTGTACATTTCTTTGAGATCAAGTATTAACTTACCATAATACTCATAACCCTTCACGGATAATTGGCTATTCTTCGATCTCCATTCTTCTACAAGTTTGAGGTCTATAGCTGAGGGATTGTTATGCAGCTTTATTCTTGTATTCATAAAGCTCTCTTCCTCATCTGCAAGCAACTTACTGTAAGCTCGTACTCTTTGTGCGACCCTAGTATCCTCACCATGAGGAATATCTACAGCTGCCATTTTGATCAGGAGGTAATTTTCGTTTATTTTCTGATCGTCAGAAACTAGCCACTCGAGGAAATTCTGTCCCCATTCTTTTTCATCTTCTATTTGCTTGGCACCTCTGTAGTTCTGGCCATTTTCTAATATCCAACCATTATCTGCATCAAATAAGAAGTTGATGATCTGATATTGCTTGAGTCTACTATTTTGATTAGACTCATCCCAAAATTCATTGTGATCTGTTCCTGTTAATATCTGATCCAAAAAAATATGGCTTTGCTCTGCCAACTGTTTAACCTCTGGCTTATATATGGCATGTTGCCTACCTTCCATAGGCTCCGGACACGGGTCTCTTGCTTCTCTGATCGATCCATCCTCGCAAAACCATTTTATCGCAGCGTATGGACCTCTGCGATCATCCTTCAATTCTTTTAGAAAATCTGGATTTAATATAGCTGCATCCTGCGATCTGGACATAATTCCAGAACACATTAATAAAAAAATTAGGGTAAAATGTTTAAGCATATGATATTCGTTAGACACAACTTAAATACTTCATTTAGTATACTAATGTTCGCTATTCATAATTGTAATTAAGAATTACTCGTAAAGAATTATAACAATAGAATCCTATTAACAGATAGACAACATTTTATAAGCTAGTGATTTCATAACTTGCATTATGGTCAAAGTAATTCATCTGTTTCTAGTAGTTATGTTTATTCAGTTCAATGGATTGACTTATGCGCAGCCAATATTTGGATCTTTTGACTTGCCTTATCCTTCCATCTATTATCAAGAGGTAAATCAAAAACATGACCAAACCCTTCAAACAAATCTAGAGAATATCCTAGCAGATAATGCTCTCTGGACTAAATTAATAATAAAGAAAAAGATGGCCGTAGGAATTGTAGACTTAAGAGATATGGAGAATATCCGATACGCTGCAGTCAATGGCAAAAATATGGTCTACGCGGCAAGTCTGCCTAAAATTGCAGTATTACTGTCTGCTATCGAAGCAGTAGAAGAAGGATGCTTGGTATATTCTGCAGGTCTGCAAAAAGACCTCAGACTAATGATCGCCAAGTCTAATAATGCGGCAACAACTAGGATCATAGAATCTTTAGGTTATGACAAAATCGCTGAAACCATGACCAAAGCTAGATACCAGCTTTACAACAAAAATAAAGGAGGAGGATTATGGGTTGGTAAAAAATATGCAAAGGCTGGACGCAAAAAACCAGACCCTCTAAAAGGACTTAGCCATGCCGCTACTGTAGAGCAAGTAGCAAGGTTCTACACTATGTTAGCATATGGAAAGCTAGTCAGTGATGAATGGAATCAGGAGATGATGAAATACCTCATAGACCCTCAGATCAATCACAAATTTATGAAAACACTTAATAAAATAGCTCCAAACGCAGACGTATATAGGAAGTCCGGCAGTTGGAAGAACTTTCACGCAGATAGTGCTCTAGTGTTTGGAAAAAATGGTCGCCGTTACATAATTATAGCACTCATAGAAGATTCTAGAGGAAGTGCTATATGTTCCGAATTAATTACTCAAGCTGAACTTGCATTGGGTATCGTTAAGCAAACAATTACTCCACCGATACAGTCTCCTGATGCTCCAGTGATTCGCCCAGAGGGTGGTGGAAGGTAGCATCATATTTTATATGCATTTCGGATAATTAAGCATCTTTAATTTTTATGGGTTTTAAATTCTTCAAAGAGCGAATGATCCAGTATTTGTGGATATAGATAGGGAAGATTTTTATTTTATTTGTAGAATCCTTGGTCTGCTAATGTAGATTTTTTAATCTCGTTGGAGGTTATCATCTTTAAAAGTGGTAATAACCGAATCTTAAGGTGATAGGGCAATAGTTGATCAAGATAATCCAAGGAGGCTTGTCTATTACCTCTTATTAATCCATAGTAGCATTTCATCATATCTTCACTATCAATAACCAAACCCAGTAAGACAAATAATACGTGCATGTTTTCATGGAGTTCATTTTTAAGCAGAACTAAAGCATTATTGCTCGCTATGGATCTATCTGTTATAATATTCCTTTTCTTCTTATCATTCAAAAGCCTAATTTCCTCCAGGATCTTCTTGGTATGTTCCATATTTTTATTTAGCCGTGCTCTATTTTTTCTGCGATTATAATTAAGGTACGGGTAATTCAGCTTCATGAAACCAATCGCCTTGAGGGCTTCGATCCTCACACCTCTTTTAGGATGATTTAGTGTTTTGAAGAGAAAATTTAGATGAGACTGTTTCTCTATATATTTGATCGCAGGTATAAGTCTTTTAAGTTCTTTGTTGCTGGTCAAAGGCAAAGCGTTAAGATGAGTGAGTAATTTTTTAGGAAATGTTGCTATCACCTTATGCCATCTTTTTCTATGGGCAGCTTTTACTTTGCATTGGATAACCTCTGGAAAGAAAATACTAAGCTTGCCTCGCCTGACTGCAAACAAAGCATACATCTTCATATCATTATGTGTTGGTTGCTGCAGATTTTCTTTGATAATAGGATAATATTTTTCATATCTGCTATGACCGATTGCGGTCATCCATGTACGCCATAGTTTTTTTGGCACATCGTTTTGGGTGAGATAAGTGTATGCCTCATTTATTCTCTCATAAGCTTGATACTTTTCCAGTTGTCCAGGTCGATGTCCTATCGCTCTAGCAAGAGCGCCTGTCAGTATTACTTTATTATTAGGTTTTAAGAATGAATACAGATTATCGAGCTCTACACTGGTATTGATATATTTTAACTTCTCTTCAAAGTATTTTTTTCTGACGAGAAAGGAATCATCTGTTCTCAAGTGACCTAGTGTGGATAGTCCTTTTCTTTTGTATTCTTCACCTATGATCTCAATTGCTGCTGACTTAATAGCAGATTCGGCTTCCTTGGTAAATTTCGTAAGCCTATTAAATCTCTTTACGGATTTTCTTCCGAGATCCTTGAGTAGATGCTCTATATATTCTTTAGGTGTTACATCAATTTCTTCATCTTCTTGATCATCACTATATGATACTAGATTAGCCAACTGGCTCAGATAGGTCTTTCTAGACAACATAATGAAAAGTAACCAAGCCATCACAACTATAATGGTCGTCATGGTGATCACCTGCAATGGCAGTGACACTCTATTGATCAATACATATATCAATACGCCAGATAAACCAGTAGCAATACTGTCTACAACAACATCGATGAGAGATTTGGCTCGTTCTCTTATGGGCGTAGAGAGCGGCATGATGTTGATCTCTGTGGAGGTTTTGTACAGACTTTGTTTCATGGATCCGTCAACTAATTTCATTACAATTCCAAAAGCGAGAATAGGCATATAAATAAAGGCAACAAGGGATGCACTAATCAATATAGGCATAATAGACATGCTATAAGTAACACCCAGCCGATCTATTAATGGATTGACTAAAAATAATTGTATGAGCAATCCAATGACATTAATAGAACTAAACCAAAATCCGAAAAACGCAGTTAATGCTTCTGAATCATCAAAATGGGAAGAAGCTACTGCATTGAAAAGGTAGTCCAACAACTTCGAAGTTATGACACCAAAGAAGATGATGCCTATTAAATAAATGACATGTCTATTTTTTAAAATTCTTAAAAACTGCCCACCCATCCATTCTGACTCAATGGAATCATCAATAGCGTCAGTGCCATATTCTTGATGTACTTTTCTTAAACTCAATGCTGCCACTGTAAGAAAGGCAATTGCGGAGAATAATAATCCTATATTGCCAAAATAGGATACGGTAGCACTAGCAAAATAGCCCCCAAATACCCCACCAGCAATCGCACCTACACCGACATATGATAGCACTCGTTTAGCGTCTCGAATCGAAAGTAACGACTGGCAATACTGAAAGAATAATGTTACTGTTATGACACTAAATAGGCTTATATAAATATATACTGCAACGGTAGTCCAGCCATTTAGTATATTAGAATATATCGCTGCGGCAATTCCTAGTATGATTAGAATGTTAGAACTAAAGTTGATAATAATAGCTTGGTTTAAGGTAAAAGATCTCCGTAAGAGCATCAAACCAAAATGTATGAATATGGCAGCCACAGCAATGCCCACGAATGCTATTGGTATAATGTCGATACCATAGGCACTTAACATAAGGCTCGTCCCTAATGGCTTAAGGATCATTAATACACTAATGATCATAAAAATAGCCAGCTGGAGAAGTACGACCTTTCTAAAGTCATCTTGCTCCGTATCGATAACTCTATTTACAAGTGGTTTAAAGTAATTGCCTAACATTCTATTTCGAATATATGCTAAATTTAGAGACCTATCTCAGTTGGTGATTTGCTACATTTTTTAACTTGTTTTGCTCATATATGACCTCTTATCCAATATTTGGGCAATGAAAAATCGATTATATTATTTGTCACAGAAGTCAACATCATGATCGTGATACTCTACACGCAGTGAAGAGATACTAGTATGACCCCAAAGAACAGTCAAATTAAATCTTAGTATTTGAAATGTATTCTGTGAAGCCATATTTATATTATTACTTGTATGATTAAGCTTAAAATTCATTTTGCTGTTTGCAGATAAATTTGACAACTCGAAATTTTAATCAATTGTCGAACAATTCTAGATTTCCAAAGTATAATAATTGAATTCAAAGAATAACAGATGAACAATACAGAACAACTATTAAAAGTGAGATCAATTATAGAAGATACGCCTACTTGCATGTTGGTGACAAGCAGTCCGAAAGGTATTACCTCAAGACCAATGCATGTTGCAAGGCATGATGACAACAATAATCTATGGTTTCTTACAGATGAAGGTAGCAGCAAGGTCTCAGAAATATTTCATGATAACAAGGTGTTACTAACTTTCTCTGACCCAAATGATAGTCGTTACCTATCTCTGAATGGCAGGGCAAGAATAATATACGATCAAGCTAAGAAGAATGAGTTATTCAATGTATTTGCTAAAGTTTGGTTTCCTGAGGGTCCTACGAGTGATAAACTGAGCTTGATAAAAATAGATCCCGATAATGCCGAATATTGGGATAATTCTAGCAGTAAATTAATACAACTTTTCAAAATAGGTAAAGCCATATTGACCAAGGAGAAGTATACAGCTAGTAAAGAAACTCATGGTACTGTTGCCATGTAATATATTTATTACAAAATAAAATCTTTTAAAATCTATGAGCAATCATAGTAATAGACATAAAAATATAATTATAGAAATTTCATTTATCATATTAAATAACTTCTAAAAACACAAAAATAAAATATGAAGAATTTACAAGACCTTTTTGAACATCAATTAAAAGATATCTACTCTGCAGAAAAGCAATTAGTAGATGCTCTCCCAATGGTAAATAAAGCCGCAAGCTCAGCAAAGCTAAAGAAAGAAATAGATAGCCATATCAAGCAAACAGAAAAGCACTTCAGCACCATTCAAAAGATATGCGACAAACTAGACATAAATCCAACCAATACAAAGTGCGATGCCATGGCAGGGCTGATAAAGGAATGCAAAGGTATGAGTAAGAAAAAAGCCGATGCTAATGTTAAGGATGCTGGACTGATTGCTTCATTGCAAAGGATAGAGCACTATGAAATATCAGCTTACGGTACAGCTCGACAATATTCTGAGGCATTAGGTCATAAGATGATCACTAAAAGCCTCAAGAGAATATTAGAGCAGGAGCAAAAGGCGGATACTAAACTGAACAAGCTAGCTATAAATACTATTAATCAGAAGGCTTTGCAAAACTAGAAACATCTTGATACAAGAAAGCTATACAGCATTGTCTGAAATAAATATAGCATCGTAGGGATACATTACAATAGCAACATTTATTAACTATAAAAAAATAAAATAGGGAATACAAAAGAAGAAGTTAAAGCCATGTTTGATATATAGTTGGTGTCCCCTTTTGGTTGGGAAATAGTTTTAGCTCCATCATCCAGATGGGGCTTTTTTATTGCCAGGTTTGAATTGAAATGATTTAAGAGTGCTGCTTATTTTGCATTGGATATGTACCTCCCACAATTGTCACCATTACGCGTTTTATACAAATGATCTAGGTGGTCTTTGCTTGATTATCCTATTCCTACAATTTTAACAGAGGCACCATTATTAGTAAATATGGTACATCCTACATACCCGATATATAAATAAGACTATTAGTAAAATGAAATTTAATATTTCATTATAGTGGCCACTCCGAAGAGTGAAAATCTCGTATAAAGTATTCTCTGAATATATCAACAATGAATCTTACAATGTGTCGTAGGTAAGTAACCCACCAAGTTTGGAATAAAACTCCCGTCGACTTGCTCAAGCCATGATTTTGGAATTCTGACTTTAGTGGTACGCATTTTTATAACTAACTATAGGTTGTATAAAGCTAATACCTCTGAGGCTAGTCTTAAATCTGGGTTTTATTTCCCGCATCTTGATGCGCATAGCGAAAACAAATATGCCATCACGATAACGCGTAGCTTGCTGTGAGGAGTTTAATTATCAAATCTTGCAGTTTATTACAATCAACAATTTTTTTAAAAATCATTTGATTGCAAAAAACAATCTAACTAATGAATGACCTTCTTCTCTATTTATGATATTTATTAGTGCTTTAACCATTAATATCAGCAAGTGGGGATGATGATTGTCGATTTATTCTTGTCGTTGTTTTCTTCTTCTACTTCGCTTTCACTATTCTATCAGAGAGTGGAGAATGTTCATTAGTTAAGTGTTTTTTATCATCTGGCAAGATTTAGTTCAATCTATTTTTTCATTATTCATTATTTATTTTTTTCTGTTTAACTAATTCTATTTCTGTCTTCCTTTTCGGTTCTTTTTTGCATGTTGAGTGTTACATCTTTCATAAACCATGCTAAGCTACCATCAGCAGTAGGTCCATATGGAATAAGTAAAGTACCCTTACCGCCATCTTCTGTATGGATGGCATAGAGGATAGACATATCTGCCGGATTACTCATACCTTCATAGCGATATTCATCAAAAATAGTAACTTGACTAGCAGTAAATAATTTCCCAGTGCTTAGATCTTTTAGCTTATCATCTTCCATTTGATAACTAGCGGTATAACCCTTAGCAGTGTACTCATCTATTTTGGGAGCTTCGTGTTTGTTAATAGGCATTTCCATAAAGATTAAATTTATTGATTATAAAAATATTGGGAAGGTATTCCCTTCCCTACAAAGTCTAAATTTATATTAGCCGTAGATTTTGTTAGCGCTTTTAAGGCGTTTATCTATCATACTTCTTTTAGCTACATACGTGTAATTATTATTGAATCCACGCGCTGGTTTATCTCCTATAATATAATGTGTTACGGATAGATCAGGCGCATTGACTACGATCTGGTCAGTAACCCGCATTACCTTATCCCCTATTTTTGAATCTTTTCTCTCCAATGATGCAATGACAATTAGCTTATTACCACTGGCATACACTTCTTCTATTTCCATATCAATATTCATGACCTGAAACCTCAGCTGCGACAGTTATTGTTTGCTCAGTTACATCATACTCTGATGGCCATTTGGCGTTTATAAATGGTACTTCAACTTCACGCTCTTCCATAACTATTTCAACCGTTGGTATGGTTATCGTCTTAGTGGTGGTTCCCACATCGATATTAACCCAGTCGACATCGTATTCCGGTAAAGAACCTGCTTCAGTTTCTACATCTATATCGATTGTCGGCATCTCACCTGATTCTTTTTGCTCGATATCACAAGAGTATAATCCTAGCATACCAAAAGCCGTTAAGGCTATTATTAATTTTTTCATTTGAACTTTTTTAATTACTTCTTAATGAAATTTATAGAAATCAATAAATTTTCAGTGCCTAAATCTCAATATTATACTTTCTGCTTTAAGCGCTTTTTCTTAGGAATTTCATCAATAGAGAAATGACGAAAAGCACTATGAAAATGTAGAAAATTATTTGAGCAATTCCAGAAGCAGCACCTGCTATGCCACCAAATCCTAAAACACCTGCTATTAAAGCAATTACTACAAAAGTTAATACCCAACGTAACATAATTTAAAATTTGTGAGTAGTATTCCTAAAAAATAGTAATCCACTCTGTTAATTAATTTCTTTCATTATCTATTACTACCAAGCAGATATCTTTGTTCGATTTTGCGTATATCATATATTTCACTTTTTAATTTTCTATAAAGAATCTGGTGGTCATAATATCTTGATACCAGTATTGTATTCTTTCTATGCTACAGACCCAGAGGTAAGGGTTTAGACTGTGATTTTGCATCGATAAAAGGTATACCGCTGAGCGCCAGCACCTGCACATTGCTCCATAAACCTTACTCTAGTTAGTCGTTCTTTGAAACTGTACGGCAGCGTCTTTATGGTTGCCCTTTTCAGTTTACGCTTTTTCACCCACCCGCTAGCGGTTCATTCCATTAGATGTCCTACAGTACATCTAATGGAATGAACCAACGACTTTTCTCCACGACTAATATAACTCTTAGAATTGAGGAGGTGCCTATGAGAATTCACGGAGCCCACTCAAAGAATTCATTGGGTGACTTTGAGTCACCCCGTGAATAAAGGGCTAAAACTAAAAAAGCCTCTCTGAATAAACAGAAAGGCTTTTATATATCTTACGGATTCTGAAAATTAGTATTCCCAGAGATCATGTTCAAAATTGAATAACTCCATCTTGATCTTCTCGCCTTCTAGCAGCATATCTATCCCTTGATCTTCATCAAACATATCCTCTACTCTCATACCGAGCGTATTGGACTGTTTAGTGATATAGCTAGAGAAAAATCTAGAATCAAATACATCTGCCCACGACATAGGGGCGAAATCATTAAAATCATTTGGCACTCTATGCTTAGAGAAGTGGTCCCTCGCTTCTGGGAAGTACATCCAAAATAATGCTTCTTCACCTAGGTATGTACCATCATCTGCTACAACATCCTTTAGCGGTGCGATTCCCATGATCCTTACTTTCATAAGTGACGCTTCCTCATCAAAAAACCAGATCTCTTTCAATCTATATCTTTTGACATCTGTTACATCTATCTCATTTTGAATGATCATGATCTTCTCCTCATACGTATCTTCATCAAAAACAGTGATCGTATCAGCATAGCTAAATATTCCTCCGATGTTATCCATTGCTATTGGTTCTTTGAATTTTTCATCCTTAAAACCTCTTACATCTCCTGTTTCTAAATGTTCTTGCATCACCTTTATTAGAGGCATATCCACATTCTGAAAAGCTAAATTCATCTTCTCTCTAGTATCAATAGTCCTCCAGATTCTCTTCTGCCAAGCGATATCAGCTTCTCTTACGTGCTCATATGGTAATACCCTGTTCTCCACTTCATCAGTCCTAAATACTATATCATCTATATAGTAGTTCTCATCGAACGGATCACTAGATTCTGTGACCATCTCTTCTTCTGGTTCCATCGTTTCCTCTTGTTGAGCATAAGCTACATTTACAAGAAAAAGGCAAAAGAAGAACATTAAATATTTCATATGAATTCGTTTTTACTCTTTAATCTAACTAATTATTACTTAATGGATACGATCATCTGACCTAACTCTCTAGATGCTGCATCACCAGGACACTTACATTTGATATTATCAAATAAGTATTTGTCCCCAGGACTTGCTTTACCAATCAACCTTTTTGCATCTGCATTAAATGATTGACCAGCGTTGATGACTCTGACAATATCTTGTCTTTTAGCGGAATATAGAAGGTTGTATCCCACTATACTACACTTAGCATCAAAATCAAATCCAGTAAGATCGGCTCTCAGACCTTTGTATACTTTGATCTCACCATTACCCATTGTTCCACCTCTACTATTTCCTAACTTCGGTATCGGATCAGGGATTCTCTTAACTCTGAAATCCTTATAAGCATTCATCCCTGGAGCAGAAACATTTACTTTCGCAAATTCTCCTTTCTTAGTAGGTCGAGTAGCGTTGACTACATAACCACCTCCTGATCTTTTTACAGAAGCCCCACCGGCACCTCCCATGGATACTTTTATCTCATTACTAGTTACACCTGCCGCAGAAACCTCTATTGGGTTATCTACACCGATGTAGAATACATTCATCTTAGAAGCAGATACTGTCATAGACCTTTCTCCTACTTCGTAAGTGAAATCTTTCTTGAATGTTTTTGTCTCTCCAGTTACTGGATTAGATATAGATGCAGTTGCAGAATATTTCTTTACTCCTACTCCGCTCGGTGTAGTTTCATATACACCGATTCCATCAGCATTAGTTGGTAGCCTTTTACCATTTACAGATACGGAGATTCCTGTTTTAGAATCTGCAGATGCTGCTGCTGTCAAGAATATCTCTGCCTTATATTTTTCTCCTTTGATGATGTATGACTTCTCAGGAGCTGATACTACCGCATACTTATCGATGACCACATCTGTAGTGGTACCTACTTTATTCGCTAAGTAGTTTAAGAAACTTGCTTCTGTAGACTTGACATCATTTTGCCATTTTGTAAATAAAGGCAAAACAGCTTGAAGTGGCATATGACTAAAGTTCATATGAGACCAGCTGGTCTTTTCTTTTTTCTTCCAAGTCTCATCATCTATAGCTACTGCTATATTCTGTGAGAAATCTGCTTGATCCTCTTCGTCTACATACTTCAAGATATCTTTTTGGTATTGAAGTAACTTAGCCTTTAATTCCTCTCCTCTACCTTCTTCTTCCATAAGTCTAGTTACCAATCCGTAATCTTTCTTATCCACCCAATCATCAGTTTCTACACCGTTCTTCATTATTTTACCACTTACTGTTAATTCTTTAGTGATATCAGCGATATAGTTATTTAGATCTTTGGAAAGTTTTCTTCCTGGCTCTATACGATCAGCATATTGTTGTAATGAAGCTTTCTTCTTAGCACCATCGATAATTTTCGCTGGTATAGCGTTATTACCTTGGTCAAGCGCTACATTGGACTTCTTGAGTCCTTTATCCACTACCTTGAAGGCATTGAATATCTCAGCTGATACGTTGAGGGCCAATAGGGCAGTTAGGACCAAATACATGATATTGATCATGAGCTGCCTGGGTTCCTTAGGTATTGACATTTTTTAAATTTTAAATTTGTTCGGAATGTTTTGAAATCTGTAATTACTACGCTTTGTTTCCAAAGGCATTCAATACATTTCCATAAACTGAGTTCAACGATGTAAGGTTTCTGTTAAGAGAAGACATCTGCTCTTTATACAGCTTAGTATCCTCTACAGACTCATTTAGAGAGGCCATAGCATCATTCATCTTTGTATAAAAATTGTTCATCGTCTTAAGTTGCTCTCCTGTCTGGGAGAAATCAACCTCTTGCAATGCTTTCAATGAAGAAAGACTCGCTGACATTGTCTGTAACTCTTCTAGCATGCCTCCTAGAGAAGACTCTACTACCTGACCATCAAGTGGTCTTACGCTACTTCCTACATCGCTACCAGATATACCTGCAGATAGAGGTGTTACCTGTGCGTTGTGCTTATCTAATCCAGGATATAATTTTTCCCAGTAATAATCTTTCTCTGGACCTAAGACTCCTAGCATCGCAAATAAGAATGCCTCTGTACAAAGACCAACGGTAATCATAATATTACCTGCAGGGTGATTTAATATTTTTGCTAGTGCACCAAGCATTACGACTGCTGCTCCAACTCCAATAATCAAGTTTTTAAAGTACTTGAAACCTTTTGAGTGAATAAAGCTCATTTTAATATAAATTTAAATTTGTTACGTAATTAAGAAACGGGTCTCACACCATTTCTATTTCATTCTCTAATAATCAAGTTTTCCACAATACTCTCCCAGCATGTTTGCAAGCAATTGCATCCATCAAGAAAAAATATCATGACTCTATTTCAATGGGTAGTTACCCGCTTAAAAGTCATTTATGGACCTACCCATAAAGGTAAGTGCGCATCTAAAGCCTATGTAAGATTTGGTAGTGTCCTGGTATTCCCAATGTCTGGTACCAGTTTGCAAAAAGTAGGAAATATCTTTCCAAGAACCCCCTCTGATCACTTTTCTCTTGTATGCTCTAGGTTCGTCATCCTTAGCATCATATTTTATATCTGGGTTCAAATCATGCACATTATTATAAGCATTCGGGAAGTAGGCTGTCTCTGTCCACTCTGATACATTACCTGCCATGTTGTACAGGCCGAAATCGTTAGGGAAGTAAGCATCTACTTTCACGGTAGCCATACCTCCATCTTCAGGATAATTTCCTCTTCCTGGCTTAAAGTTAGCCAGTAGGCATCCTTTAGCATTTCTAGTATAGTAACCTCCCCACGGGTAAGGTGCTAGGTCTCGTCCTCCTCTTGCTGCATATTCCCACTCACTTTCCGTCGGTAGTCTGAATACTTCTGTATTCGGTTCTCCTTCACCTTTTGATTTATTCCATATCAAAGTTCTCCAATCACAGAAGGCCTTCGCTTGCTTCCAGCTGATACCTACTACTGGATAATCATCATATGCTGGGTGAGAGAAGTAATTCCTTGCATAAGGCTCATTATAAGAATATGCGAAATCCCTTATCCAACACAGTGTGTCAGGATATACATTCACTTCATCCTTATTGATCAAACTTGCTCTATTTCCTGAATATCCTTGTCTTGCTGCTTCTTGCCAGTCTATCCACTTGTATTCGTAGTTGAGTTGTCTTACATCTAGTTCTCGTCCTTTGATGGCCATATCACCCTGATAATACATCTCATCCAAGGTCTCATCTTGCCAGTCTATCTCATATTCCCAGTCTATATACTCGTTGCCATAGTCATCTTCAAAGAAATCTCCGAGAATTGTATGCGCAATGGAGTCTTTGACCCACTGTATATATTGTCTATACTCATTATTAGTGATCTCTGTCTCATCCATATAGAATCCTATGATGGATACAGACTTAGGTCTTTGAGCGTAGGTGTTAAACACATCCTGATCACTCTGACCGATATGCAAGGTACCTGATGGCACATATACCATACCGTAAGGATTGATACCACCCCACCCAGGTCTATCACTTGCTCCGACTAGTTGTCCGGAGTTTTCTCTTCCACAAGAGGTAAGAATCAGGGCGATGCAGATAGTTGCCAGAAATCCTTTAAATAAATTATTCATTATCGATCAACGTTTAAAAAGATGAATTAAAGCTCTACAAAATAGACCTTGAAAATAATTCTAGTTTTTTAAAATATTTAGTGTGTCAGCTAAAGCTTAATATGTGCATTATCCTATACGACAATAACGCCTTCTTGAAACGTACTATCTTATTGTATATTTTACATATTTCAAGTAAAACCCAAATATTTTAGGCTTTTTACTTGTCGAGATACCTCGGATTGTAGATGATCTTTGGTGGTAATCCTAATCCGATCGCTTTTGCAAGGTTATAATTAAGTATGAATTCATGAGTTCCTTCGTGGTTATTTCTAAATCCACTTATTCCTAGATCATAAGAATATGAAACTTTGTAATGCTTACTTAACTGAAGCCCAGCCGTTAATGTCAAAGCGTCTATTGTATTCCCACTGTAACCTCGCAATCCTATTCCTCCGAAATACCTCTGTTCATAAGACACAAAACCAAAGACCTCACCCTGAGTCTGAGACCCATCACTTTTAAAAAATATGGAAGGCGTTAAAGTTATGTTATCCAAAATAGGCAGCTTGTACTCGACAAAAACATTGTAAAGGCTCTGTCTTTTATAGTCGATACCACCTATAGAAACGTTAGTTGAAGGAAAATTGGTGACAGAAACTCCTGCTTGCAAAGATCTTTCTTTGAAATACATCGCTACCCCATAAGTCGCTCCTAGGCCAGTAGTGGTAACACTGCTCAGTATTGGGTCTTGATGAACTATGAGACCTCCCTCATATAATCCTGTACTCGTGCGCAGCCCAGAACCCTCGATCCTCATCTGGTCAAATCCAAGATTGACCCCAACCGAAAATAAACCAACCGGAGAAGGATATACATAATTGTATGATACTGAACCTGTTGTGTTACCTAGGGGACCTATTTTATCATTTCGTAAGGATATACCTATGCCGCCATTGATGATATACAATGGTAGATGGGCATTTATATTCTGAGATAAGGGTCTAGACTCAAATCCGGCCCACTGATTACGATAGTGCCCTGTTATGCTCAGCGAATAATCGAACCCTGCATAGGCGGTATTCATCTCATACTTGTTGAGAAAATGCTGAGTGTACTGAATTCCTTGCTGACTCATTAATGGAATAACACTAACAAGCAGACAGATAATTAAAATGTATAATGTGTTGACTTTCACCTATTCTAAACTACGATTATGTGCAATATAATCATAATCGAAACGGTCGTCTGAAGACGATTAATTTACTTTCAACGATAAGCCATCATATGCTGCGAATACATTATCGGGCAATTGAGATTCCCAATCAGCAGTAAGACCCATCGAGTGGCTAATGTGTGTCAGGTAACAACGCTCTGGCGCTACCCTTTCGATCATTTCAAGCGCTTCTTGCAGATTAAAATGAGAATAGTGTTTTTGCTTATGCAACGCATTGATAACCATTGTTTTAGTCCCCTTTATCAATGCTATGTTTTCTTCTGATATAAAATTAGCATCAGTCACATAGGTGAAAGAACCAGACCTAAAAGCCAATACTGCCAAAGAACCGTGCATGACCTCTATGGGTAAGAAATCCATACCGCTGGTCGAAAAGGCTTCTCCACTAGTTATTTTATGAGTGATCAGTCTAGGAGCTCCAGGATATGGATCTTTACTGAATGCGTAATCGAATCTAGTCCTTATTGCGCGATCTACAGCTTGGGAAGTATAGATAGGCATCTCTCTCCGCTGCCTGAATATGAATGGCCTCAAGTCATCCAATCCAGCGACGTGATCATTATGCTCATGGGTGATAAGGACTGCATCTAGTGATTTGACATCATTTGCAAGCATCTGAGTTCTAAAATCAGGTCCAGCATCTATTACCACTTGCTTACCTTCATGAGAAAGCAGAACGGACGCCCTAGTTCTATTGTCCCGCTCATCAGAAGAGCTACACACTTCACAGTCACATCCGATCACAGGTACTCCTTGAGAAGTGCCAGTACCGAGGAATGTTAGCTGCAAAATGAGGTATTTATAAAGTAATGAGTGATTCTTCTGCGTGTGCTATCTCTGCTCCTACCGCTTCCTTATCTGATAATTGGTCTTCGAAACCATTGATCTCCTTGATCTCTAGCAAGCAGCTATATCTAGCTTCATTGCTAAAGAACTTGTTAATGATGATCACTTTAGAGTCTTTCACAATACAGTAGCCAGATTTGAAATTCCCTTTTTCATATCTCAGCTTAAAGCCATTATCTGCAAACTGCTTTTCTACTTTCTGCAACGCGCCTTTCTTATAAGTCATTTGTCCTATTTTGCAACGAAGTCTTTTGGGAATGGTATTAATATCTAAAGATAATGGCTCGATAATCAGGACAAAGCTCTTTTCATATTTCGTACCTCTGAGGAGTCTCGCGACTTTCTTAGAGCCAGCGGACCGTAGTTACGGGATTAGAAAAAGCTGAAGTAGCTGGTTTTCATTATTTTATCTATAGATATGGAAGCTATTCTTGTATGACTTCTGTTATAACAAATATATATTTATTTATCATTTGAATTTATTAATGTATTCATCGTTTTCTAAGGTTTTACTTATCCTCCTACTGATAGTCTTAAATTGTTCTTCTATACTTGGACAGCGATTCAGCGCTTCGGTTTTGCTCGGTTCTAACTTTGCTCAGATAGATGGTGATGACCTTGCGGGCTTTAGCAAATTGGGAATTTCTGCGGGTATCCTTACGGAATATGAGTTACGACCTGGCCGCACTTTAGGTATCGAGATGCTGTATAACCAGACCGGAAGTAAGTCTGCTTTAAGCTTTGGTCAAGCTCCAGGAATAGAATATATCGCTCTAAGCTATGTGGATATTCCTATCACGCTGAGAATCAATGATTGGGAAATAGATGAGCGGTACTATAAAGTTTTTGCAGAAGCAGGGTTGAGCATTGGGAGATTATTCAATACTGTGGTTGAGAATTCCTTCTTCCAAGATCTAGAGGATGACTTCTCGAAAACGAAGATCGGCTTTGCGCTCGGGGCAGGCTACAGGTTAACCGAACATATAGCTATCACGGGTAGATATAGTCGATCGATAAATAGTCTCTATAAAAATGAGGCGCTTCTCACGAGAAGTCTTTTTGGATATTTTCTTACTTTTCGCCTAGAATATAAATTATGATCATGTATAAGTACTTCAAAATATTAGTGTTATGCACCACAGTGAGTATCTTAGTAGGATGTCAGGGCGATACTAAGACTAGTACTACAGTGACTACACAAGCACTAGCTGTAGCTTTAAAACCTTTGCCAAAAGAGATCAAGCAAAATCTGTTTGCCAAGTGTGATTATATTGACTATACCTTTTACAATTTTGACTTCTCTATGAGTCAATCAGACCCCAATGCTGTAAGATCGAATCTTGCATTGCTATCCGATGAAGTACAAGCTAGTATTCCTGCAGAATGCAAACCCATCGGTCGCAAGTATTATCATATCAATGGAGAGATAGTCATGGAAGCAGAGTTATACTTTGGTGAAAACTGCTTTTTCTACATTTATAAAAAAGACCACACTACGCTCTATGGTAATAAATTATCTGCACAGGGAGTCAACTTTTATAACAATATTATCCAACAAGCAGCTAAAGCAAGGCAACAGCCAAGAGGTTGATCGATACCATGAATCACTTTGCAGCTATAGACCTAGGGACTAATACTTTTCACATATTGATAGTCAGGAAGACCATGACCTTGTGGGAAGAAGTCTACAGGAAACGCGTATTCGTCAATATAGCTGAAGGAGGGATAGAAACTATCAGTCCTATATGCTACCAACGTGGGCTGGACACTATCCTAGGTTTTCATCAAAAAATCAAGGAATATGATATCAAACAAATCAGCACCTTTGGTACAGCAGCATTAAGGACTGCTACGAATGGGCCTGCATTCCAATCAGAAGTGAAACAAAGAACTGGTCTTGAAATACAGATCATAGATGGTCAGAGAGAAGCACAACTTATTGCAAAAGGGACTAAAGCCATTGTCGATATGAGCATTGGCAACTACTTGATCATGGATATTGGCGGTGGTAGTGTGGAATTTATTTTAGTACAAAATAACCAAGAAAACTATATCGAAAGCTTCCCGATAGGTATAACTAGTCTACACAGGCAGTTTCCTCACAGCGAACCCATCTCGGATATTGAAATAGCATCGATAGATGAATACTTGTCTAAAAGAATAGCACCACTACGAGATAAAATAGAGAATCTAACTATCGAAGGACTAGTCGGTGCGAGTGGCTCCTATGAAGTTCTAGAAAAAATACTGTCTGACTCAATTACGAAAAATAGCGCTAGCAAGATTTCTATTAACAGGGTCACAGAACAGATCGACCGTATCCTAAAGCTGGATCTATCGGCTAGGCTTGCTGACCCTGATATTCCCAACCAAAGAGCAAAATTGATCGTAATAGCTGTCTTGCTAATGAAGCATGTGCTTGGCTTATGCAAGTTTAATTCTATGATCATCTCTCCGTTTGCATTAAAAGAAGGAGCCTTATTAGAATTGATGGATTTAGATTAATCTAAATTTTTATTTTGGCTGTTATAATTATTTAGTATTTTTATATAAATGCAAGAACTATTCCTCACCCTCACCCAGGACGAATGGGCCATACGGGCACTCATAGCCTCATCGCTAGTGGGCATTATGTGCGGTACGATAGGGAGCTTCATAGTGTTGAGGAATATGTCACTGATCGGCGATGCACTTGCTCATGCTATATTACCTGGGATCTTCGTGGCATTTATATTGGTTGGATATAGCACTATCGGATTTTTCTTAGGATCCGTAATTGCAGGATTACTAACTGCAGTTATCATCACTTGGATACAACATAATGTCAAGACGAAGAATGATGCAGCAATAGGTATTGTGTTCACCGCTATGTTTTCTATAGGTGTCATCGGTATATCCAAGGTCTCTACTGGAGATGGTGTTCACTTAGACCTTAAGGATTTCCTATTCGGTACCGTACTGGGTATATCTAATGAAGATATCTATCTCACTTTGGCGATCACTATTTATTCGATCATCAGTATCATCATATTTTATCGCTACTTATTCATCACTACTTTTCAGCCTACGATTGCGCAGACCATGGGCATTTCTGTGAAGATGATTCATTATTTTCTGATGTTGCTACTATCGTTTGCGGTGGTGTCCTCGCTAAGAGCTGTAGGAGTGATACTAGTGGTGGCAATGCTGATCACTCCTGCATCGACCGCCCTCCTACTCTCTGATAAATTGAAGAATGTCATTATTCTTTCTGGATTCATAGGGTTCTTATCTGCTGTACTAGGGCTAATACTTGCGATATCTCTGGGTGGAGGAATCGCGCCAGGTCCTACCATGTGTGTGACTGCTACATTTATCTATTTTATGGCAGTCGTGTTTTCTCCTAAAAAAGGATTGCTAACAAAATTCATACTGAGAAGGAAACAAAGGTCAAAAATAGAACAAGAGGACATCATCAAACACCTGATAAAGAATAGGCAAGGATCAATCACTATGGCAAGTATCTCTGCCGCGCTAGAATTACCGATCCACAGCATCAAAAAGCATGTAAAAAAACTAGCGATAGATGGCGCAGTCAACCAAAGTGGAGACCAACTAATGTTATCTATCAAAGGAAATGAAAGTGGAGATTCGCTCGTCAGGGCACATCGACTATGGGAGACCTACCTCGTAGATGAAGTAGGTCTAGAGGAAGGACAGATCCATACTGAAGCAGAAAAGTACGAACACTTCCTAACCGAGGATGTGCTAGATGAAGTAGATGCTCGCTTAGGCTATCCGACTAAAGACCCGCACGGATCCCCAATTCCACAAAAGCAAATAAAACCACAGAACCCACTACTGCAACTAAGACTAAAGTCTAAAGCACGTATAGCTAAGCAGCAAATAACAGAACATATAGAAAGTGAATTATGGGAACTTGGCCTGACGCCGAATATGGAATTTAGAATCCATAAGATCGGGGATGACCATATCATCCTACAAACCAATGATCAGAAGATCAAAGTGCATGAGGAACTAGCTAGGCAAATAAATGTGCTGGTTTAGTCGGCCCGTTTTTCTGCATTTAATTTGTCGAACAACTTATTAAGGTTTTCCATTTCATCAAGCGTCTCATCGAGATATAGATCTGCTCTTGGAATTCTTCTGACGTGCTTCTTTATTCTGTTAGCTAAGCTTTGTCTGATCCTGTGTATCTCTTGCTCTAGGAGCTGCATTATTTCTTGCTTATTCTCGGTATTATACACGCTAACGTAGACTTTGGCGATACCCATATCTGGAGACATGATCACATTAGTCACAGATACCATGACCTCACTACCATAGATGAGATTACCCTCTTGTAACAGTACCGTACTCATATTTCGCTTTACTACTTCGGCGACTTGGAGCATTCTTTTAGAAGATTTCATAGGCAATAATTCTGAACACAAATATACGGCTAAAAGAAACCTTAAGTTCTGAGTCATTTGTTATGTTTGATAGTGTGATACCTTACGAACAAAAAATAGATAGTAATATCACCTACCTCAAGAGTGTAGGGCCTCATAAGGCCGAAGTATTACAAAAGGAATTGGGCATATTCAAATTCAAGGATCTCCTCTATCAATTCCCATTCAGATATGTAGACAAGACCCAGTTTCATCGTATCAAAGATGTGACAGACCCTAATGTCTCTGTACAAGTAAAAGGAAAATTGATCAGCATAGACAAAGTAAAAGGGAAACGGCAATCAAGGCTGACAGCACTGATCAAAGATGAATCAGGACTAATAGAACTGGTCTGGTTCAAAGGAATGCGATGGATAGAAAAAATGCTGGTCATCGGTGAGATCTATGTAGTCTTCGGCAAGCCAAACTTCTATAAAGGAAAAAAGAGTATGCCTCATCCAGAAATGGAAAAACTCGCTGAGTCCACAGCGAATAAAAAATTATCTTTTGACCCAGTCTATCCTTCTACTGAAAAGCTAGATGCCAAATCCCTAGGTAGTAAAGGACGGCGTGCATTACTGAAACATTTATTCGCCGTCTTAGTCCCTGCCGACCTGCCAGAGAATCTATCTCCCGACCTGATCTCTAAACTCAAACTGCCTAGCCGTTTTGACTCTTTAGTATGGATACACTTCCCTCCTTCAGAAGAAAAACTAAATGCAGCCATAAATAGAATAAAATTCGAGGAGCTTTTCTTCTTGCAGCTAAGACTACTGCAAATGAAGAAGCATCGTAATCTTAAATTTCTAGGAAGTAACTTCTCTATCGTCGGTGAAAAGTTCAACACATTCTATAGTGAAAAACTACCTTTCGAACTCACCAATGCGCAGAAACGTGTGATAAAGGAGATCAGAGCAGACATAGGATCAGGAGCTCAGATGAATCGCCTCCTCCAAGGAGATGTCGGAAGCGGCAAAACGATCGTTGGGCTGATGATCATGCTCATTGCTATCGATAATGGATATCAGGCTTGTATGATGGCTCCTACACAGATACTTGCCCAGCAACATTACCAGACACTCCAAGAGCAGCTAGAAGGCTTAGGAATAAGCGTAGCATTCTTGTCGGGCACCGTGACTGGCAAAAAAAGACAAGCGCTGCTTAAACTCATTGCAGACGGAGAAATAGATATCCTCGTCGGTACTCATGCGCTGATAGAAGACCCCGTGGTCTTTAAGAATCTAGGACTTGCGATCACCGATGAGCAGCACAGATTCGGCGTAGCACAAAGAGCTAAGCTGTGGAAGAAGAATAAAAAAGCGCCTCCGCACATACTCGTCATGACCGCAACTCCGATACCGAGGACCTTAGCGATGACAGTCTATGGTGATCTAGATGTATCCATCATCGACGAACTACCCCCTGGCAGAAAAAACATACAAACCGTACATCGTAATGAGAGTAAGCGAGCACATGTCCTCAAGTTCATGCATGATGAGATCGCTAAGGGTCGGCAGATCTATGTCGTCTTCCCGCTCATAGAAGAATCAGAAACACTCGACCTGCAAAACCTACAAGCCGGTTATGAGCAATTATTGCAATTCTTTCCTCCTGAAAAATTTCAGATAAGCGTGTTACACGGAAGGATGAAAGCGAAAGACAAAGATCTGGAGATGCAACGATTCGTAGAAGGCAAGACTAAGATCATGGTGGCTACAACAGTGATAGAAGTCGGTGTCAATGTCCCTAATGCATCTGTCATGATCATCGAGAATGCAGAGCGATTTGGCCTCTCACAGCTGCATCAACTGCGTGGTCGTGTCGGCCGAGGAGCGGAGCAGTCTTACTGTATACTCATGACTAGCTACAAGGTATCCAAGACCGGCAAAGAGCGCATCAAGACCATGACAGAAACAAATAATGGATTTGAGATAGCTGAAGTGGATATGAGACTGCGAGGGCCCGGAGATATCATGAGCACACAACAGAGTGGCATCCTCGACCTTAAGCTGGTCAACCTAGTAGCAGATCATCAGATACTACAGACTGCAAGACATATAGCACAAGACATCCTAGATGAAGACCCTAAGTTAGCTCTTGAAAAGAATAAGAATATTAGCAGCTATGTGGACAATGTGCTGAGAAGAAAATATCGTAACTGGAGTAGAATATCTTAGACCAAAAAGTTACTTACAAAGTTTTGAGATATTCGATCACTTGAGCACGCTGCTTGTCTGAGAGATGATCAGCAAAGTAATGGCCTTGATTACCATATCCTTTCAAAGTAGTGTCGTAAGTATACTTAGACGTCTTTGATTCTTGTTCGATATAGTCCATCCCGACTTTATCTAGGTCATAAGTATCCGAGGTCAATCGCTTGTCCCAGTACCGAGGTCGAGACTCGCTATCTAGCAAAGCATCGAGCGTAGGTACAGACCCGTTATGCAAGTACGGACCAGTAGCCCATACTCCATCTAGCGGAGGTGCTATGTAACCTGCGGTCGGTACTACTCGCGCACCGTTCTTTCCTTTTCCAAACCATGATACATTATACCACTGTTCGAAATCCTCGTTAGAGTAATCGTTTTCAGCTACTGCGGGGTCTGTCTGAATCAGGTCATGCCCCACAAGAAAATTAGGATAAGTCTCATTATCCCCATAAGTTCCGTGACACTTGCTACAGTTATCCTTAAATAAAAGTTCACCTTTATTCGCTTTGCTCATATCGATCGACTCTGGATATTTAGGTGCTTCTAGCGTATTAATAAATGCGAGTACATCTACAAAGTTCTTATCTATTTCTGCTGCTTGGATCGTATCTTCTATTACTAAGACACTTGATGCCATCATGATACGAGAGAAATCCCCTCTACCTATTCCTGCACTGAACATAGCATTCTTTTTCTTGAGTAACCACCATGCCGGCACGTCTGAGGGATACAGCTCATCTGGCACATCGAATAGCTCTTCATCCGACCAAGTCAAATCTTGATTATCCCTATGCGCCGCTAGAATGAAGGCCAACTTATTTGCCGGATTGACACCTACTACATCTGTGATCAAGCCTTTGGATGTTACATTGATACTTCTAGAAAAAGGAAAGTATGCGTCCCATTCTGGTGAATCATCAGTGTAGATGGATTTCACTATTTGATCTAACTGTCCGGAAAATATAGACTGATCTAAAGTGTAATCTGCCGCGTTATCGCCAAGTCCCAGCACGAATTCTCCATTTACAAATCCTCCATGGCATTGGAGACAATTAGGTGCTACCACTTCTATACCGTTAAGAGCTGATACTGCACTATAGCTGTATGGTAGTTCTGCATTGGTACCAGACCGTCCTAGATAGTTATCTGCTTCCAACACTCTGCCTATTGTATTTGAGAAAACGTCTAGCGGAATACCACTATTGATATAATCCCCAGTGGTCAAATATTCTCTTCCTTTGGCTGCGTCTCCTACTCGCTGGTCACTAGCAGTTACGAATTCTAGATCACTGTCAATAGTACTGAGATCTACGAATGGGTCTTCAGAACAAGAGATCATTAGACCAAACAAACTGATTATGATGAGTATTTTTTTCAAATTCTATTTTTTCTTTGCTATTCCTTTTTTAGAAAACAGACCTCCTAGTCTAAGTCCAAAAGTTAATGCTCGATTGTCTCCTCCAACAATGTCCCCATTTTCTACATCGTCATAGATATCAAATCTATCTGCATTAGGATCATCACTTGTGAAACTACCTCCGTAATAATGGAAGCCTAAGTAAAGATCAATTGAAACCGCATTTCTTAAAATCCATTGTTTTCCAAGGTCGACACCAAAATGGGCATAAGAATCTTTTTCTTCTCGTGTATTATTTCTACCAAAATCAAATTTACTAGTGCTGCTACTAAAACCCAAGACTGGCCTAAAATAACCTCCATGCAAAATATGCTTTGGCCTATACTCATTGCTATTCTTAAAAAGATTACCAAACTTTAGTTTATATCCGACATTCAATCCAACACCTGATTGATCTTGAGATCCAGCCCCATCTCCTAACCCATATAACTTAAACGTAGCTTCCCAAGATGACCCTGCATCTATTGCTCTCTCAAAGGTGAGGATAAGATCTCCTCCTCCTATTGCAAGAAAGTTAAGTTTTAAATTATGGATATTATCTTCAGCGTAATAGACCTCGCTAATTCCTGGTCTTTCCTCTTTATACTTTGTTCCGGATTCGAACTTGATCTCTTTTATCAATGCTCTATCTAGTGTAAAAAGTAGGTTATTGATATCCCTAAACTCATAATACTTTATCTGTGTGTCATTGATCTCGACGATCTTGGCTTTTACTTTATCACCGTCTTTTTTGATGATGATATCCTGTGCAAAAGCTGCACTTGATATAAGTGCTGCTAATATTCCTGAGAAAAGAAATCTCCAAATAGTTTTCATTGTTCTGTTTTTAAATTCACTTCAATATTAAATGATACATGCTGCTAAAACGTATCAATAAGCAAAATGAGTTCGTTAGGACGTATCAATGTATCATTTTGATACTATTTACTTCATCTGGGCGTCTTCAATCAATATTTATATCATGAAAAACGAAACGAAAATATATCAACAAGCCGCCTTATCATATGCGCTATCTTATTGATTTTTTATTTCCTATTCCTTTCTTAGTAAACAATCCGCCTATTCTTACCCCAAATGATATCGCTCTATTATCCCCTCCAAATAGATCTCCATGGTGCAAGTAATCATCGGAACTAACCCTATCAGATGATGAATCAGTCCTCCTAAAACTTCCGGCGTAATATTGAAGCCCTAAATATACTTCCATCGAGACCCGGTTTCTTAAGATCCATTGGGCACCAAGATCAGTTCCAAAATGGCCATAGGAATCTGTGTTTTACCCCAGAGAAATGATGTTCCAGGAAAAACAATATCTAACCCAGGCACAAAAGCACAACCAATATTCCATTCTATGAAGGTTCTTTGTGATTGCTCAAAAGTCGATTTATGATCTTTGCTCTTAGGTATTTGCTCATTGTGCTCATCCTTAACCTTGATATCCTGCGATATTATCTGAGAATTAAAAATTTGGGATAAAAAAATCACTAACAGAAATCTAAATAATATATCATGAGTCTTTAACTTTTAGTTCATTCCAATTATAAAATAATCCTATTTAGAAGAAGTCTCATTTACGCAAGTTGAGTTTTGATTAAGGTATCAAAGCATCATTTTGATACCATTTATCCAATTCTAAGGGCAGTTTATAGATTTTAATGGCTTACCAAAAACAGAAACTTTTACTTGTGTACCATAACTAAATTGACTGTCATGAAAGGAAAATACAAACTTACCGGATTTGCAAGATTCATCATCTTCCTTGCTTTTATGACACCAGTATGTTACTTAGCTGGTCCACTTGTGATTGGTCTAGATATAGAAGAGGCAATGGATGATTTTAAGCGCGGATACAATGAAGTGACTATTGACGCAGATACTAATGACCAAGAAGAAATAAAAGATCTAAGGGATGATATTGAAGACTTAAAAGACGAACTAGAAGATATAGAAAGCGAACTAAGTGAGAAAGAACTTTTGTTGAAAGAACTATTAATAGAATTACAAGAAGTTTAATAAATTTTTTGCTTGACCATATCTTTGATTATTGATTCTTTAGAACGGAGTCCTATTTTTTCTTCTGCAAATTTTATAGTTGCATCCAAAGCTTTCTTGTAATCATCAGAGAATATTTGGGATGTGAATACATGGCCTATTACATCTGGGAATTTGATATACTCTTTATGGGATGGAACGGTAGCTATTTGATCATAGAATCGTTGCATAGCATCGTGTGATACTACTTTATCATGCACATCTTCATCTTTATAGAAAGAACAAATTAAGGTAGGCTGTTCTATTTTTTTGAATGTTTCCTTTGTCATTGTTTGTTTGATAGTTGACTTCAATGCGATCAAGCCATTGATATGATACTTATCATTCCAATACTTAGCTCCATCACTGCCAGCATAGTCGACGGTATAAAATTCTCCTCCGACCACTTGCTTTAACATCTGCTTACCCCACGGCCAGGTAAACATCCTAGAGTTAGTATCATACAGATCTATGTTAGGTGAATAGAATAATAAGGCTTCTACCAATTCTGGTTCGTGAGCTGCTAGATACGCACCCAATGTCGCCCCCGTAGAACATCCCATAATGATGACCTTATCTCCGAGTAGAGAGGCGATTCGCAATGCATCCTTAGCAGAATCCATATAATCCTTAGGAGTCAGATGCTCAAACGTTCTATCACTTTTTCTTCCATGGTCTGCTAACCTCGGCAAGTACAAGTTCATCCCATATCTGGAAGCAAACTCACGATGAACCGGATCGCCCTCCATAGCACTGGCAGAGAATCCATGCAGGTACAACAGACAATATTTAGTTTTCTGCTTGGTCGAGTCTTGCCAGATTATCCTTGCTTCATTGCCTTCCTTGAGATCTTCTACAAATTTCTCTTTCATAGAAATATGTGTATCCAACTGGTCTAATGGGACATTGATGTCAGGCAAAGCAGGGTCTATCTTTTCGAACTTGGGTCTGGGACCTAGCAATGCGATAAGCACCATGATAATGAGGAATACTAATACTACTTTGCCTATTAATTTCATGTTTCTACGATAACTAAAAAATGGATGATCAAAAATACCTTTATTCTTTATAGCTCCTAACTTACATCATTTCGCATTCAATTTAAATAATGGATAATTAACGTATCATCCAGACCATTTTACTTAAAAAAAGCATTTCTTTGTACCTCCAAATAAAGAAAAAAATGGCTAAAATACTGATCAACGACGGCATACATCCTACTGGAGAACAGATGCTCAAAGATGCTGGACACGAGGTATCTACAACTAAAATAGAGCAAGACGACCTCATGACTCAACTGAAGCCATATGACGCTATATGTGTGAGGAGTGCTACGAAAGTGAGAGAAGAACTGATCAACAACTGCCCTAACTTGAAAGTCATCGGAAGAGGCGGTGTAGGTCTTGATAATATAGATGTAGACCATGCTAAAGGAAAAGGTGTGAGAGTGGTCAATACACCTGCCGCATCTTCGCGCTCTGTAGCGGAGCTTGCATTTGGTCACATGTTTTCTCTAGCAAGGTTTGTCTATCAATCAAATCGATCAATGCCAGAGAGCGGGGACAACAAATTCAAAGCCCTCAAGAAGTCTTATGCTAAAGGGCTGGAGCTAGAAGGCAAGACCCTAGGTGTAATTGGATTTGGGCGTATCGGCCAGGCTACAGCTAAGCTCGGTCTAGGTGTAGGAATGAATGTCATTCCTGTAGACCCGTACATCTCCGAAGCAGATATCGTGTTAGGTAATAACCTGGCAACTGTAAATATCAAGACTCAAGATATGGATGCTATGCTAAGTCAGGCAGATTTTATATCTCTTCATATACCGTTTTTAGGTACGCCAGCATTGAGTACAGCCGAGTTTAATAAAATGAAGGACGGTGTATTCGTAGTCAATTGTGCTCGTGGTGGGACAATAGATGAGACAGCACTTCTCGCAGCACTAGACTCAGGCAAAGTAGCCGCAGCTGGTCTAGATGTATTTGAGAACGAGCCTACTCCTCGTCAAGAATTATTACTTCATCCTAGAGTCTCGCTAACGCCTCATATCGGTGCTTCGACAGGCGAAGCTCAGGAGAAGATCGGTATTGAGTTGGCTGAACAACTAATCGAGATATTAGCTTAGTAACATACTAGATTACAACTGGATATCAAATATCAATACTGAATTAGGTGGTATTACTTTATTCACACCTGCTTCTTCGTAAGCTAGGTGAGAAGGTATGAATATGGAAACCTTTGACCCTGGTGAGACATGGGTCATGGCTTCATTCCACCCATTGATCATCTCCCCTACTTTCATATTGAGTGGCTGCATTGCCGTTAGATTAGAGTCGAATACTTTACCATCCAAAAAATAACCCGTATATCTCGCTGAGAAGGGATCGTTTGGTTTATAGAGTAAACCATCTCCGTTTTGGTATAATTTATAATATACACCTGATGGCAATTTTGTAGCGGATATCTTGTGTTCTGTTAGATAATTTATGATCAGGTTTTGGTCTTTCTCCGCTTGAGTCTCAGGGAGTGACTCATAATCTAGGTATAACTTTTGAATGACTTCGTCTTCTCTACTAAGATCATCGCTGTTGATAGCCTCATGGTATGGCTGGTAAGGGATCGTGGACTTCTCTATATCGCAAGCAATCACGCAACTGAGAATTATGAGTATCTGAAATAGTCTCATAGAATAAATAGGGTTAAGTAGAACATCTTAACACAAGTATATAATAGAAAATATCTGTGAATTGACTTATAGCCAACTAGTTAGAATGCAGTAAGTCTATAGATTAGCAACCTGACGCATCAACTTACCTTTAAGGTTGGATGCTTTGTTCTTATGCCAAGTATTCTTCTTTGCTAACTTATCTATCATGCTAATTACTTTAGGGAGTAATTTAGTTGCTTCAGCTTTATCTTCCATCTCTCTCAGCTTCTTGATGGCAGTTCTAGCAGACTTCTTGTAGTAACGATTTCTGATTCTCGTCTTCGCCTCTTGTCTGATTCTCTTTTTGGATGACTTATGATTTGCCATGTGATAGATCTTTAATTTTAATAGTCGGCAAAAGTATAATAATTATTGCTGTAAATAAAGGACAAAATGAAAATAATAGGTTTGTTTGGAGTAGGTTTTGCTCGATATATACGCTTTCTCGATGATTTTCTTGATTTCATGATTTATTGTTAGGAACAATATAGCAGGATGCATGGGTTCAGAGCGAGGAATAAACTGTGAAGCCCAGACCACTGACGCCTGTCTATTCACCCCTCATTTTTCTCCGTTAACCGCCCTAACTTTACAAGAAATCCACGATATTTACTTAGAATTTTAATACAGCCTCTTTATTTCACGTTAACCAAGTTTGACAACAATTTAAAATAATAGGAATGCCTGATTATTCTTATGTGTTTAATGCACATCCCACATTCATAGAATCGCTCTATAACAAGTACCAACAAGACCCTGACTCTGTAGAGGAAGGATGGAAGACCTTCTTCCATGGATTTGAATTTAACAAAGGGTCTAACGGTTCTAATGGTAGTGCCGTTGGCTTAGCGACTAGTACTACCAAGATCAGCAATGCCCATATCGAAAAAGAGTTCGGCGTAATATCTCTTATTCACGGATATCGAAGTCGCGGTCATCTATTATCCGACACTAACCCGATCAGGAAAAGAAAAGATAGAAAGCCTTATTTATCTCTAGCAGATTATGGCCTTACGGAAGCAGACTACGATACTACTTACGAAGCCGGGCACGAACTGGGCATGGGTAAAGCAACCTTGCAAGAAATCCTAAATAGGCTTAAAAAACTGTATACCTCTCACGTGGGATTCGAGATAGCACATATCGAGAATAAAGAAAAGCGGATGTGGCTACGAAAGAAGATAGAAGAGCACGCTCATAAAAAAGATTTTGCGCTCAAGATCGACAAGAAGCGTAGGATATTAGAAAAGTTGAATGGAGCAGTGATCTTTGAGAAGTTCTTACATACCAAATATGTGGGACAGAAGCGATTTTCACTAGAGGGTGGAGAATCTGCGATCCCAGCGCTAGATGCAATCATCAATATGGCTAGCGAAAACAATGTAGAAGAAGTAGTGATCGGTATGGCACACAGAGGAAGACTCAATGTGCTTGCTAATATCATGGGCAAGACCTACGAGCACATCTTCAATGAGTTCGAAGGTACTGCAGTACCTGATCTTAGTTTTGGAGATGGAGATGTAAAGTATCACCTAGGCTACTCTTCTCAGACTAAAACACTATCTGGAAAAGATATCAATCTTAAACTTGTGCCCAATCCTTCGCACTTAGAGGCGGTAGACCCTGTGGTAGAAGGCTTCTCAAGAGCAAAAGCAGATCTACTATACAATAGTGACTACGATAAAATACTACCCATCTTGATCCATGGTGATGCCGCTGTAGTGGGTCAAGGTGTAGTATATGAGGTTGTGCAGATGAGCCAACTAGAAGGATACTACACGGGTGGGACCATTCACTTTGTTATCAATAACCAAATCGGTTTTACTACTGACTTTGATGATGCTAGAAGCTCTACTTATTGTACGGCAGCGGCTAGCCTTGTACAAGCGCCAGTATTCCATGTGAACGGAGATGACCCAGAGGCATTGGTCTTTGCCGTAGAGCTAGCGACGGAGTACAGACAAAAATTTAACAATGATGTATTTATCGATATGGTATGCTACCGCAAACATGGACACAACGAAGGAGATGATCCTAAGTTTACCCAACCGGAGATGTATGACTTTATCAGTAAGCATAAAAACCCTAGAGAGATCTATCTAGAAAAACTCGTCGCACATGGAGAAGTAGAAAAGAATATGGCGGAAAACTTAGAAAAAGGATTCTGGGGAGATCTACAAGGCAGACTGGATAGGCTAAAACAAAAGCCACTGCCTTATACGCACCAAGAACCTGAGCTTGCATGGAAAGCACTGAAAGCAACTAAGGATGTAGCAGATTTCGAAACCTCGCCTGAAACAGGTATCGACAAGAAGATAGCAGATAAAATACTAGACCACTTGATGCAATTGCCAGCCGGCTTCACACCGCTTAGTAAAGTAAAAAGGCTACAAAAAGGAAAACAAAAATTACTAGACGCTAACAAATTAGACTGGGCGCTTGCAGAACTAGCTGCTTACAGTTCTATCTTATTAGAAGGGAAGGATGTGAGGATGAGTGGTCAGGATGTGAAGCGCGGTACGTTCTCTCATAGGCATGCTATCTTCCGAGATGGTAAGACCTTCGAAGAGTACAATCGATTATCCGACATAGATAATAATCAAGGTAAGTTTAGGATATTTAATTCCTTCTTATCTGAGTTTGCAGTACTTGGTTTTGAGTATGGGTATTCTCTGGCGTTTCCTAATACTATGGTTATCTGGGAAGCTCAGTTTGGAGATTTTTATAATGGAGCGCAGGTAATGGTCGATCAGTTTATCACTGCTGGAGAGAGTAAGTGGCAGCGGATGAGTGGATTGGTGATGCTACTACCCCATGGCTATGCAGGTCAAGGTCCTGAGCACTCCAGTGGTCGATTAGAACGATTCCTACAACAGTGTGCAGAGTTCAATATGACTGTGGCGAATATTACTACACCGGCCAACTTCTTTCATGTGCTGAGAAGGCAGCTTGAGCGACCATTCAGAAAGCCACTAGTGGTGATGTCTCCTAAATCCCTTCTGAGACATCCTCTGTGTGTATCTGATATCAGTGATATCTATACAGGCACTTCCTTCAAAGAGATATATACAGATGAGTCGATCAAGGATCCTAAGAAAGTAAAAAGGATGATCTTTTGCTCGGGTAAGGTTTATTATGACCTATTGAAGTATAGAACGGAAAACCAAATAAAGGACACACTTATCATAAGGCTAGAGCAACTGTATCCTTTTCCTCGTACGCAAATAAATAAACTATTGGACAAGTACAAAGGAGCAAGATTAGTCTGGGCACAAGAGGAACCTGGCAATATGGGCGCATGGCAATATATCTTATCGTTTCTACGGCATACGACAATTGATCCCGTATCAAGAAAGGTGAGTTCTTCTCCAGCAACTGGATTTAAAAAGGTGCATGATATGGAACAAGAGAAAGTAGTGCGGGAGGCTTTTGAGATATAGAATTCTATAACCTCAGGTGAGCTTTCTTAAATTGAAGTGATTTAAGAATGGTTTTTATAGTTGAAGATAAAAGGCTTGATGGTCAGGACGAAGCTCGTTTTGCAGCTCTGAGGAGTCTCGCGACTCTCTGAGTCTGCGGACCTTAGCTACGGGATGAGAAAAAGCTGAAGTATCTGGCTATCAGTGTTTTGTCTGTAAACATGAAGGTTATTCTTAAATCACTTCATTAACTAAACTCAATGTTTTCAACTCTTAGTCTGCGCTAAGCATACTGAAAAATAAGATATGTTTAATACCCAGATAAAAAGAAAGGGATAGGAACATAAATAGCTATCTTCTACAAAGCGTAGAAATGGCTTCTATTCACGAAATGCCTGCTGTTAGATTAGTAGTACCTCTGGGTATTGGAATCGCTATTGCTGATTATTTCGAAGTTCCGCTCAACTATTGTTTGCCCCCATTCATATTCCTTACTGCTTTTCTTGCACTGACCTACTACTTTACCAGGAACTATCAGTTCATTCTATATTCTAATTTTCTTATCCCACTGCTCCTGATTTGCGGAGGAGCTTCTTGCATAAGATTCTGTGATGAGCTATCAAAAGTGGAAGAAATTCCAACTTTTAAAAATTACAATTTTGAAGGTCTAGTTGAAGATCTAAAAAAGAAAAAAGGTAATTACTCATGTACCTTTGTAATCAATAAATATTTTGATAAAGAATCCACTTACACAAGATCATTCAAATCAAAACTACATATATCTAACTATCCTCAAGAACTGAGAAATGGCGATCTAGTAATTGTAAATGGAATGCTTACCCCAATTTACAAGAATAAGAATCCACATACTTTTGACTATAAAAACTATCTGAGACATCACCAGATATTTCATCAGGTATACGTCGATTCTTCTAAAGTACTAAGCCATAAGAAATCCAATAAACTCTTACTGCTTCCCATCCAGTTTAACAACTATGCTCAGCAAATTCTCAAAAATAACTTATCACCAGAAAATGCTGGAGTCGCAATAGGCATGATCACAGGAAGTAAGAATGATATACCGACAGAACTGCTTAATACATACTCTAAAGTTGGTGTTATGCATTTGCTGGCTGTATCAGGTTTACATGTGGGTATTATTTCTGAGCTATTATTTTTTCTTTTCGGTCAAAGAAAAAAACAAAGAAAAAAGAAAATTGCGGTAGTGTTTATAATTATTGGGATTTGGCTATTTGTCTTGTTTACAGGATCAAGTGCTTCTACAGTCAGAGCAGGGCTTATGTTTACTCTTCTCAACTATGCCCGGGTCAGCGATAAGTTATACAATCCGTTTAATGCTGTTGCATGCTCAGCATTCTTGCTTTTAGTCATTAATCCACATTATCTTTTCGACCTAGGTTTTCAGCTTTCATATCTAGCTGTTATTAGTATTATATTCTTTTATCCTATTATCGACAACTTCGCTGATATGCGCCATGCAAACAAACTAGTGCGCTATGTGTGGCAACTATTTGTGCTATCCCTCTCTGCTAATATATTGATCATGCCTCTGACGATATATTACTTCAATCAAGTACCGCTCACGTTTCCCATAACAAATATAATAGCAGTACCCGCCGCTGCTTGCATTGTTATTGGAGGTCTTGCACTGATTAGTATAGAATTAGTTATGCCACTTATAAATGAGTATTACTCAATGATCTACGAGATCGGAATTGAATTTGTAAATTATTTCTTGAGGTATATGGAACAAATCCCTTATTCTATACAAGAAAATATTTATATCAATACCACTCAATTAGTTATGATATATCTAAGCCTCCTAATTCTCATGGCCATGTTAGTCCGTAACAATATATCCTACTTGAAATACATCTTAGCTTCGGTGCTCTCACTAATCGTGTATGACTCCTACTTATCTAACAAGTCCACCAGTGAGTCTAAATTTACTGCTTATGATGTTTACAATAAAACTGCTGTAGACTTTACAATAGGTGACAGGACATACTTCTATACAAGTGACTCGCTTACTAAATCCTCACTGAACTTTAATCTACTCCCTAATCGATTAGCAACTAAGAACAAGTATACTACTGAACTTGGCAACCTTAAAGAAATTCATAATACAGATATCCGAAAACAAGAGTCACTTTTAATATTTGGTGATAAACTGTTCTTTACGCCGCGATCAAGACGCGAACTAGAAAACATCCCCAAAGAAGTAGATTATGTTATTGTCGAACACACCTTTGGTTTAGAGGGACTGGACATATCCCCGCACACATTAGTTATCCTCAGAAATGACAAGTACCTCAACAAATGGAGGCCTAACATTCCAGAACATCAGATCATTAGAATCTCTAAGCATGGAGCTTACACCAAAATATTAAATGATGTTTGATAAGAATCTACTTGAACAATTTAAAACTAATAGAGGTGAACGAATGGGTACGCTCTTTCTTGTCATTCTAATGGTCATTACTGTTGTTACATGTAGGCTTTTTAATAATAAGGATACGATAAGAGCAAAAACTAATCCTGAGCTAGTACAATTACTAGATGAGTACTATACCAAACACCCAATAGTATCAACTCCTCCTAATATCAAAAAGAAAAGTAACTCTAAAAATATATGGTCTCAAAAACCATGGCCAAAGAAAAAAAAGGAGAAGGTAATTGAGAAGGTAAAACCTACCTTATTCAAATTTGACCCAAATACTATAGAATACAAAGGGCTTATAAGCTTGGGCTTCACGTCCAGGCAAGCTAACACATTAATCAAATTTAGAGAATCAGGATTTGAGTTTAGAAAGCCTAATGACCTTATTAAGGTACATGGATTGGACAGTACTTTGTTAGCTAGAATAGAGAGCTATATCGAACTCCCAAAACAGAAAGCAAAGCCCAGAATACTTGAGAAAATAAAGAAAGACACCCTAGCGTCTTTTCCCCAAAAGATAGAAACTCCATTCCAAAAGATAGAAATAAATAATGCTACCTCTGAAGACCTTATCGCAATCAAAGGCATAGGCAAGGTCTACGCAAGCATCGTCCTCAAATACAGAGACAGACTAGGCGGATATATTGATTTAAACCAGATAGGGGAAGCCTATGAATTCCAAGATACCACACTCCGACTATTAGAGAAGTTCTTGACCATAGACTCCGCCAGCCTAAACAAGATAAACATCAATCAGGTAACATTCAAAGAACTACTATCGCATCCATATATCACCTTTGAACAGAACCAGATCATCTTTCCATACATAACTACTAGACGCCCAATAGATGACTTGGATATACTTAATAACATACTACTTATTGACAAGAATACTATCAACCGACTGAAGCCCTATCTGACTACTCAATAAGCAAATATCATACTTTTAATGGTACATTCTGTATTATTATACTTTACTAAGTACATATTTACATAATGTTCTTTACTCAGTACATTACTGAAAATTAAACTCTGTCATCTAAATCTAGAAATCAATACATAAATCCAAACAACCATATAGGTATCTTGTTCTCTCCTTTGCTTGTCAAGCTATCAAGAGCAAGATAAGAATTAGGAACACCGCTTATCTGGTCAAATGTTTTACTAGGTCCTCCTACCTCAAAAACATACTTATTATCAACTATAAAATCACCAAACTTTGGAGTAGACACAATATGATCTTTTGATAACTGATTGAGCATAAACGTTTCTCTTAGATTACCAATATTGGTGTTTCCCCCTACGATTGCATGAGCATAGTTCGTATCATTCAGATATATCTTATCAGGCTTAGATAGAATGCTATCTAGCTTTTTCGCCCCTTTAAGTAAGTGTATGATACTACACTTAGATAGATAATCTAGGATCATCAATACTTGATTCCTATTAGTACTAAGTAATGAGCTAAGTTTGGAAATGTTAGGCTCATAGGGTACGGAAGCCGAGATGATAGATAGCAACTTCTTCACTTGACGAACTGTAGTATAATCCACGTTGAATATGGAACTAATATCTACTTCAATCATTTCCGTGAGGATACTATTTAGCTTAGCATCAAATTCTTTTTTGGACTCTAGATATATCGGATAATATCCATACTTGAGATATGCTCTAAATAGTTTATTGATAGGCAGCCTATCTGCTAGCCCAGAACTAAGTTTATCATAGTCAGAAAGTATTTTATCTAGTGTATACACCTTCAACTTACCATGACCTTCAAACTCAAGAAACTCCCTGAATGACATTCCATATAACTCATACTTACTAAGTCTACGACTCAAATCTCCAGAACCCGTAACCAAATTTAGCGCAGAGGACCCCGTGATGATAAGCTTAAGATCAGGAAAGCTATCATATAGATTCTTGATCTCAAGTGACCAGTTACCGTACTTATGTACTTCGTCCAGCACTATGAGCTTTACCCCTTCGTCATACAGATCGCTTACCGACTCAAATACCGTATTAGAATAAAAGTAAATATTATCAAGACTCAGATAAGCAACCTTCACTCTACCCGACTTACCAACTGATTTTAGTCTTTGTAAAAGCATAGTAGTCTTACCCGTACCACGCGCACCTATGATACAGATCAACCTTTGTTTCCAATCTATAGTATCGTATAAATATCGCTTATTCGATATCGAAGTGGCATTTATTAACCGCTCACTAATCTTTAGTAATTTACCTAACATGTATCAAAGATAGTACATTTTAATATATTGTACTTTTCAATGTACATTTTGTATAATTGTACTTTACAAAGTACATGTTATAATACTGCTATTGAACCTCTACTCGGACCCTCTACGGAACTTAGCATTAAGCCAAACTAAAGAATGAAAATACTAATACCTAGAAATCCTGCGGCCCGTTATAAAACAGCAAGGACACACCCCAAAACGTAGGCTTGATATCTGAGAGATCAAGTGTAGTATCAACTTTAAGCTCTGGTTCAAGGTTAGACAGATTAAAGCCTCCCCAATTAAAGCTCACGTATGGCTTGATAGTAAGAGAGACTGTCTTTGTACCTGGTGCTGATAATAGTAGATAAAATTGACTCGATAGATTTGCATCAGAAGTCAAAGGACGTTTTGTACTGCTTATCCCTGCAATATCTGTAGCCACTTTTAACTTAGTACGGCCTATCGATGCTCCATAACCAAAAGGCCCAAAGTAATTTTCTAATGCAATGGAATAAGTCCGTGTACTATAAAAAAGTGTTTTCTCAAAAGTGGAATCATCTAGCTCTAAGCCAATCGCACTTCTATCCCTTCCAAGGTTCTGGTAGCTGATCTCTATCCCCACGGATTCCCACTTAGACCTCAAGCCTACTTCTACACCGTGCATCCAGTGAAGATCTTTCATTATCTCTACGATGCGTGGTTTAGAGTCATTATATGCTCGATGAACAATATTTGCATCCTTCATCTGCGTATAGCCAAAACTGTAGCCAACCTTGAAATTGACCTGACCTATACACACAGAATAGAGAAAGATCAACAAGCTAATGGAAAGAAAACATTTTTTTAAATACATACTGGACTATCAATCAATAATTTATGATTTATTGATATATTAAAGCATCATCAAAAGTAGCTTATTTAAACTATATATTAAAAATATTAATAATATATAAAATGGCAAATCCTAAAAAGAGAAAATCCAAAAAGCTACAAAAGCCAATTCAAACTGAGCATACTCAACAACTATCAGAAGATAAAGGATATAATATTAGCTGGATAGGAGGCGTAACCATCTTTATAACTGCCATTCTACTTTACATACAAACTCTTCCATACGAGTATGTATTAGATGATCAGATCGTATTAACTGATAATCAATATACAAATCAAGGGTTTTCTGGTATATCGAAAATTCTCACAACTGAAAGCTTCGCAGGATACTTTGGAGAACAAAAAGACATCCTACCCGGCGGGCGATACAGACCACTCTCTATAGTAACTTTCGCAATCGAAAATCAGTTAGCTGGCCAAAATAGTAAGCTCAGTCACTTTATAAATACTTGCCTGTACGCGACCCTTTGCCTATTGATCTATTTGACGCTTTGCAAAATGTTCTTATCAAATGGAAAGCAATGGTACTTTACAATTCCATTTATCGCTACGCTACTTTATACTCTACATCCACTGCACACAGAGGTCGTTGCAAATGTCAAAGGGAGAGACGAATTGTTAGCAATGCTTTTTTCGATGTCCGCCCTTTTTACAACAATTAAATATTTTGATACGAAAAAAATAGCTTGGCTTTGTCTGGCATGTGTTTCGTTTTTTCTTGGATTGCTAGCTAAGGAAAACACGTTGACTTTTATGGCAATTATTCCTATAACGCTCTTTGTATTCAGAGACACATCTATTAAAATAATCCTAACTTCTACCCTACTTTTGTTTTTAGTCGCAGTGGGTTATCTACTGATCAGATATAACATCATTGGTTACTTGATCAGTAATGGAACAATCTCTACTGACATTATGAATAATCCGTTCGTAGAGATGTCCATTAGTGAAAAATACGCCACCATTATGTACACACTAGGTCATTACTTGAGGCTTAATATTTTTCCACATCCGCTGACTCACGACTATTACCCATTTCAAATACCTACTATGAATTGGGCTCAGCCAGGCACTTTGATCTCTACTGTCACTTACATTGGCCTTATGCTAGGAAGTTTAATTGGCGTCTTGAAAAAGAAAATTTGGGCATATGGAATTTTATTTTACCTGATCGCATTGTCCATAGTTTCTAACTTGGTTATCAGTGTAGGCACCACCATGAACGAGCGATTCGTATTCATGGCATCTCTGGGCATTTGTATTACTATAGCATACTTACTAGTGCGTTACATCCCTTCGGTCAAGGGACCATATGGCAAGTTTATTTCTTACGGAATGCTAGGAGTATTTTTAGTCGGATTTACGCTCAAATCAATATCAAGAATTCCTGTATGGAAGAATCCTGAAACGCTTAATGCGGCAGCAGTACGAGTTTCTACAAACAGTGCTAGGGCGAATTCATTTATGGCCACCGCCCTGTATGAAAAAATACAGAAAGGGGAATTACCGCCTTCCAAAAAAGAGCAGGTAATAAAAGACGCAGATTATTACGCAGATCGCTCTATCAACATATATCCAGCTTATACGAATGGTAATCTCATGAAAGCAGGAATCTCCGCAGAGAAATACAAGCTTACTAACGATCTAGATATCTTGTTAGAAGATTTTAAAAAAGTAGCTATCAGACGACCCGATTTAAAATTCCTCCACGATTACTTCGAATATCTAAATCGAAATCAAGACGCAAATAAGCTTTTCAACTTTTACTACGATGTTGCTTATAATCACCTATACCAATCAGGCAACTATAAGTGGACACTGACCTACCTTAACTACGCGTACCAAATAAATCAAAATAATTACGAAGTTAATCTTGCACTCTCTCAAACCTATACCGCTTTGGGTAAGCCAGATAAAGCAGCAGAGTTTGGATACAATGCACAAAGACTCAAACCTCATGGATAACATCATCTATCACAGCATAGCCCTCAGCAAGATAAACCTTGTAGGACCAAAGACTGCCAAACTCCTAATAAGTTATGCTGGAGGCGTCGAGGAAGTCTTTAAGTTGAATAAAAAGGAACTGCTTAAGATCCCTGGTATTGGCAAAAAAATAGTAGCAAATATTTTAAGTGAAGATCATTTTGCTGCAGCTGATAAAGAGCTGAAATTCTTAGAGAAGAATGATATTAAAGCGCTCAGCTATTTAGACCCTGAATATCCACAGCGTTGCCTACACTTTGAAGATGCGCCTCTTTTACTTTTCTACAAAGGGAATGTAGACCTCAATTATGGAAGGACCGTAAGTATCGTCGGGACCCGTAAACCGACCCAATATGGGAAATCAAGTTGTGAGAAGATCATAGATGGCCTTAAAGCTTATAGCCCACTTATTATAAGCGGACTTGCTTATGGAATAGATGCAACCGCACACCGAAAATCCGTTGAGTCCAATATTCCTAATATCGGAGTACTAGGCCATGGGTTAGATAGTATTTATCCTGCAGCTAATAGAAAACTATCTAATAAAATGCTGGAAAACGGGGGTTTACTCACAGAGTTCACCAGTGGTGTAGGGCCAGACCGGGAACACTTCCCAATGCGTAATCGTATTATTGCTGCTATGAGTGATGTAGTGATAGTAATCGAATCAGCATGGAAGGGAGGGTCTATCATTACAGCATTATTTGCGAATAGCTACAGCAAAGATGTCTTTGCCATCCCTGGAAGGACGGATGACGAATACTCTGAGGGCTGCAATAACCTCATCAAACAAAATAAAGCACATCTACTACAGTCTGCAGCTGACATTGCATATATCATGAGGTGGGAAGAAGCAGTCGATCAAGCACCTGTGCAAACCACACTCTTGCTTGATCTAGATCCTGAAGAACAAATGATATATGATCTTCTAAAAGAAGAAAAAACTATCCATATAGACGCTATCTCTCAAAAGCTGAAACTACCATTGAGCAAACTCTCAAGCCATCTATTGACTATGGAATTCAAAGGCATAATCAAGTCATTACCGGGGAAACAATATGGCTTGTACTAATTAATCATAAATTAACTTAAGAGTATAAAACAGTCCTAGGATATTTCCTTATTCTTACAATTCCTAAATTCATAAATAATGAAGCAGTTAGCGATAATAATATGTTGTAGTTTTTTATACTGTTGTACCCCAACACAAAAAATAGCAACCGATCAACCGATCAAAAAAATAGAAAATGTACTAAGCACACAGCCCAAACCAAAGACTGCCAAGAATATAATATTCCTGATAGGTGATGGTATGGGTCTGACCCAAACTACAGCGGGCATGTATGCCAACGGGAATAAAACAGAACTAGAAAAATTTGAATACATAGGTTTGCATAAGAGCCACGCTTCTGATAATCTTATCACGGATTCAGCGGCGGGAGCTACGGCTTTTGCCTGTGGTGTAAAGACTTATAATGGCGCAATAGCCGTAGATGATAACAAGCAAGATATCATTACCATCTTAGAAGAAGCAGAAGCTAAGGGAATGGCAACTGGGCTAGTTGCAACTTCCACTATCGTCCACGCTACACCTGCTTCCTTCATAGCACACAATGAGAAAAGAAGCAACTATGAAGCCATAGCATCAGATTTCTTAGATACAGATATCGACCTATTCATAGGAGGTGGAAAGAAATTCTTTGAGCGTAGAGAAGACGAAAGAAATCTATCTGCTGAGCTCGAAGCGAAAGGTTATGTAGTCACTGATTTTATAGAGTCTGATCTTCTGAATCTTGATATCGATGCAACTAAAAACTTTGCTTGCTATACTTCAGAAGAGCAGCCATTGCCTGTAGCTCAAGGAAGAGATTATCTACCTGCCGTGACTAGGCAGTCCATAGAGTATCTTGATAAGAAAGCTGGTGACAAAGGATTCTTCCTAATGGTAGAGGGCTCCCAGATAGATTGGGGTGGTCATGCTAACAAAGCAGATTATATCATATCAGAATTTATAGATTTTGATAAAGCACTCAAAGAAGCGATTGAGTTTGCTGTAAAGGATGGTAACACCTTAGTGTTAGTGACTGCAGACCATGAAACTGGAGGTTTTGCGATTCAAAATTCATCTACCATGGATAGTCTCGTAACTGCATTCACATCGGATTATCATACGGCTACTATGATTCCAGTCTATGCACTAGGACCACATGCCAAGGAGTTTGCAGGTATCTATGAGAACACTGATATCTACTTCAAAATGAAGAAAGCTTTTGGATGGTCAGATATGGCTAAGTGAAAAGTGTAATTTGTTTTAACTATGATTTTCTATGATGAAGATGATTCTCATTAAAAACACAATTACATTCTTGTGTAAATCATGTTGATCACCTTGATCACAAGGTCATGGTAAAGGAATAAAAACCTACTTGATCCTCATCGGACCAGCAGCATTAAGATTCAGTAAATTCTTTTTGTAGAAACTCATCCGACGCTCGATGTCTTCAAGATGATCAAAGAAAGTAGTTCCCTGATACTCTACACAAATAGAAGCTAGACAATTAGCGTAGATCATACTATCAACTATCTCTCCCGTCTTGGCATACCTCATGATAAATCCCGTAGCAAAAGTATCACCTGCACCTGTAGGATCAACTACCGTGGAAGCATTGGCTGGAAAATGCGCTTCGACCTTGCCATTATAGATTACCGAACCATCTTTCCCTCTGGTAACGATGAGCGCTTTGACAGCCTCTTTGATAAGCGGCAATTGAGTTTTAAAGTCTGCGATGTCTTCTTCACTAATTATAACAAAATCAATTTCACTCAAGAGATTCCAATCTATCGGCTTATAACTTACAATACCTGATTCATCCCACTGCCGCAACCAACCTTGAGGTGTAGCTATCGTAAGCGTTTCTTTATCAAGGCTATTCAATAACTCTAGGTCTACTTCATCCGCTATTGGGCTGATATGCGTGATATCATATTGCTCACTCAAATTTTCCAGATCCTTACTACTAATTGATCTTGCTCTTGCCAATAGTGTTTGAGTCCGGATGCTATCTTCGTATTTGTTTTGAAAAACGGTCGTCTCTTTAGATAAAATATTAGTCACTGAAATTTCAGCTCCAGCAAAATCTTTATCAAATAAAAAATCATTCCCATAGCTTGTCAGTAAATGGGTATCTGCGCCGAGTCTATTTGCAAGTAGGCTAGCATACGATGCTGTTCCACCTAATACAAATTGGTCGCCCATTTTATCATGACAGCAATGACCTATAGAAAGATATTTTATTTTTTGAGACATATGTTATCCGACCGAGCCCAATAGGATATAAATCAAGATCGTAATAGTGATCAGAATGATACTAGATATTTTGGTATACTTCCAAGGCTCTAAATTAACAGCTCCTACATCAGTTATCTCATAAGGATTGTTACGCTTAAACACCATGGATACCGCATGCATAAATATCACATTGAGCACAAACTCAATACCCCATATATGCACAAAATGAATATCCGCTTTCATAATAAAATTAACAATGACATAGAATGCTAATCCAAATATTAATCCAGCTTTAGCTCCAGTCGCAGAAACTTTTGGAAAGAAAAAAGCGGCAATTATAACCGTTGCCATTGGTATAAAGAATATCCCATTTAGCTGTTGCAATAATTGATAAAGTCCTTCTGGAGCATTTGCTACCATAGGCGCTATGATGATAGCGAATAAGGCTAGCGCTAAAGAAACTATCCTCCCTATCCTTACGATACCTTTGTCAGATACACTTTTGTTGAGATACTTTTTATAAATATCAATACTAAAAATAGTCGCAGCGCTGTTAAGCGCACTATTAAAAGTAGATAAGACTGCTCCCACTAAAACCGCTACAAAAAACCCAGTCAACCAAAATGGTAATACCTTCTTGATGAGCTCTGGATAGACCGTATCTTGGTTATCATAAAGTGATTCTCCGAAATAGTAAAAACCAATAATACCAGGAAGGATTATCACAAGCGGCATTAATATTTTGAGCAATCCAGTTAGCAGCAATCCCTTCTGAGCTTCCTTAAGGCTGACCGCGCCCAATACTCGCTGGATAATACTCTGATGCATTGTCCAAAAGTAAACTTGATTAACGATCATACCTGTAAACAAAACACTGAACGGAAGGATAGCATCCCTTGACCCAGAGCCTATAGAAACTTCTTTGCTAATGACATTAAATTTTTCGGGTGCATGGTTAAAAACTTTCATGAGTCCGTCGAATACATGTCCATCTCCTATCTGGTACAACGCTATGAGCGGCACTAACAAGCCAGCAATCAATAATCCGAATCCATTTATCGTATCTGTATAAGCGATCATCTTAAGGCCTCCAAAGATCGCATAGAATGCTCCGAGCGTACCGATTATTATAACCGTGATCCATAGACCAGATGTTTTGTTGACCCCTAGTAACTCGGAAACATTGAAAAGGCTTTCAATATTCAAAGCACCAGTATAAAGTACGATTGGTAGCAGTGTGGCTACAAATGAAATGATCAACAACATGGCGACCAAAGTTCGAGTCAACGCATCAAACCTCAGTTCTAAAAACTCAGGAATTGTAGTAAGACCCATTTTTAAATATCGCGGGACAAAGTAGACTGCTGCTATTATCAAAGCAATAGCAGAAGTAACTTCCCAAGTAATGATAATCGCTCCATTGCGATATGCAGACCCATTCATCCCTACTAGATGCTCTGTAGAAATATTAGTTAGCAAAAGTGAACCTGCGATAACTATTCCAGTCAGACTTCGTCCACCAAGGAAATATCCATCCTGCGTATTAATTTGATCTTGACGCAGTTTTCTAGTGGCATAGATAGCAACTGCACCAGTGAATAAAAGAAACGAAAGAAATTGAATAATTAATTCCACAGAATGACAAAAGAGTTCTTATGATCTTCTAATGTAAAAAGAAATAAGAAACAAATAGCCTAGCTGAGACTAAAGATGCCGCTCAGCATGATAAGAACTACGAACCAACGGCCCACTTTCTACATAATCGAAACCTTTGGAAAGGCCAACTTCCTTGTACTCAGCAAATTTATCTGGATGTATAAAAGAATCAACCGCTAAGTGCATTTTTGTAGGCTGGAGATACTGACCTATAGTCATCACATCACAACCATTCTCTACTAGGTCATCCATGATCTTATAAACTTGCTCGTCCGTTTCTCCTAGCCCCACCATGATACCAGTCTTTGTGCGCTTGCCGAACTGCTTGATTCTTTTTATCTCTTCTAGCGACCTAGCATATTTCCCTTGTGGTCTCACTTTACGATATAGATCTTCTACCGTCTCCATGTTATGCGATACGACTTCCTGTCCTCCACTGATCATTCGCTCTAGTGCTTCCCAGTTCCCTTTCACATCAGGAATCAATGTCTCGATGGTCGTCGTAGGACTTTCTCTCTTGACAGCTGTTACGGTCTGATACCAGATCTCTGCTCCCCTATCCTTGAGCTCATCCCTATTGACAGAGGTAATGACGGCATGCTTTACTTGCATGAGCTTGATCGCTTCTGCTACTCGCTCTGGCTCATCTACATCGTACTCGGGAGGACGACCAGTCTTGACAGCACAGAAAGAGCAGCTCCTAGTACATACATTACCCAAGATCATAAATGTAGCTGTCCCAGCCCCCCAGCACTCCCCCATGTTAGGACAATTTCCACTTTGGCAGATCGTGTTTAGTTTGTATTCATCTACTAACCTCCTAACTTTCTTGAACTCTTCTCCAATCGGTAATTTTACTCGGAGCCAGCTAGGCTTCTTAGGTTTCGGATCTGATACTATTGGTAAGTCTAACAATGTGTATGATTTATGTGGTATAACCCTATTTACAAAGGATTGTTTAGTATATCATGCAAATGTAAAAATAAATGGATCTAGCTATCGCAGACTACGCTTACCTAAGTGGAAGGAAACAAAAACATTGAGAAATAATCTTCTGTTCTTAAGATTATCAGTCTCTACGAAAATAGGCATCTTCTTAGCAAATGCATCAAAAGCAATTCCTATCTCAGCAGCTCTTACAAATTTATCATAAGCCCCTAGTGCAAAGAGTCCACTTGCTTTCCCATGTATCCCAACTGCTATGCTAGACTGAAAAAACCCTTTCCAAAAACTACCACCCCCGAATATCGTGTTGAAATTTAGAAATTCCTCCCTATTCCCCTCACTAAATCGCTCTTCTCTTATCTCCCTGATCTCTCCATTTTCACTTTCCTCGATATCATAGATCAACTTTAGATAGTATGGTTTTAAAACACCTAGTGATGCGCCTCCTTCAAAAGAATAGCCAACTGCTAATCCGCGCCGTAGTGCTTTCTCAGATAGGTATTTCTTAAAACCCTTACCCGCCCTCAATACGAATAGGCTATTTTGCTTACCATAAACAAAAGCATCAGAACTTCCCTCTGAGTTAAAGTTAGTATTCATATTCTGCTTACGCTCCTTGCTGTCTCTCAAGACACCGATATCAAAAGAATAAAAAGTAGTCTTATAATAAGTCTGCAATTCGCCTACTGTATATCCCAAATTAAATCCGTGGGGCATAATACGTAGATCAAATGAAAATTCATCCTTGTACACGACTCCCTTAAAATTGCTATTGATCTGCTTTGGTTGGAAGACTTTCTGACCAAACAGGTTGGTTATCATCACTATAAAAAGAAAAGAAATCGAAAGTCTTATTTTCACGTATATCTCGGTTTGTAATACCAATTTATGAATTAATAAAGCAAGAAGCTATTGTACTCTTCAAAATCATTTCAAAAAGACATTTCTCTGTTCTCAATGATATATCAATATATTCCTTTAAAAAATTCATATTTACATTATTAAACTACTTCTACAATTAACGATATGTCTAGCAGTATCAGTCCATTTTTACTTATCTCAGTAGTAATAGCATACTTTTTTCTGCTAATGGCCATCTCCTACTTCACGAGCAAGGGTTCTGATAGCCAGAGTTTTTTTACCGCTAATAAAAAATCTCCTTGGTTCTTGGTTTCATTTGGAATGATAGGTGCTACCCTGTCTGGTGTCACACTCATCTCCATCCCTGGAGTCGTAGGCGCTGGAGGTCTTAATCAATCTTACTCCTACATGCAAGTAGTCCTGGGTTATATGGTGGGCTACCTTGTGATCGCTACGGTCTTAATGCCTATCTACTACCGATTAAACCTTACGACGATCTATGGATATTTTGAAGAGCGATTTGGCACCAATTCTCATAAAGTTGGTGCAGCTTATTTCATTCTGTCTAGGATAATTGGTGCGTCGTTTAGATTATTCTTGGTGGCGATCGTTCTTCAGAAGTTTGTTATGGATGCATTTGGAATTCCATTCTTTCTGACCGTCTTCATGACAATTTTGCTTATCTGGATCTATACTTATCGAGGTGGTATAAAGACCATTGTCTGGACAGACACTATACAAACATTTTGCATGCTACTCGCCGTTGTGCTTACTATCATAGCAATAGGTCAAGAACTAGGTGTAGGAATATCAGGTATCCCTAACTTAGTATTAGAAAGTGATTACACACAAATGTTTTACTTCGATGGAGGATGGTCTGACCCCAATAATTTTTATAAACAGTTTTTTGGAGGTGCACTGATCGCTATAGTCATGACTGGTATGGACCAAGATATGATGCAGAAAAATCTTACCTGTAAATCTCTCGGAGAAGCACAGAAGAACATGTTTACCTTCAGTGTCATTCTGATATTCGCTAATATTCTTTTCTTATCCCTCGGCATCTTACTTTACTTATATGCGGCTCAGGTAGGATTAGATATCCCAGCAAAGACCGATCAATTGTACCCTACCATTGCCTTGACTTATCTTTCGCCGGTTATAGGAGTTGCATTTATTATCGGTCTTATCGCAGCTGCTTATTCTAGTGCTGATTCTGCGTTGACTTCTCTGACTACCTCCTTTTGTGTAGATTTTTTAGGCTTTAATAAAAAATCAATTCCTGAGGCAGAGAAGAAATCAACTAGACTTAAAGTACATATTGGTTTTTCGATAGTACTCCTGGTAGTCATCATAGTTTTTAAAAGTTTAAATAATGATGCGATCATCAATCAGTTATTTACGATCTCGGGATATACCTACGGACCTATACTTGGATTGTTCATGTTTGGTCTATTCACTAAACGTGGGATAAATGATAAATTAGTAATTCCTATTTGTCTAGCAGCACCGATTGTGACCTATATCATCAATACGAATTCTGCCTCATGGTTTGGTGGATTTCAGTTTGGGTTCTTGATGTATGCGTTGAGTGGGATCATTACTTTTTTAGGTTTATCATTGATTTCAAATCGTCTCAAGACTAATTAAAATATTGTTACTAGTTTTGCCCATCAATTAATCGCTATACTCGTTTGTTGGGTGTCAGCTTTGATAAAAAAATATGCATAGAGTAACCGAAGAAACCTCACTCCACAGACACCTAGAAAAAATGTCGACTATCGAACTGTTGACTGGCATCAATCAGGAAGATAAAAAGGTAGCAGATGCCGTAGAATTAGTCCTACCAAAAATTGCGGAGTTAGTAGATTCGCTACATGGCAAAATGAAAGATGGAGGAAGGCTATTCTATATCGGCGCCGGTACTAGTGGTAGACTAGGTGTTGTAGATGCATCAGAGTGTCCTCCGACTTTCGGTGTGCCCCACGAATGGGTCATTGGCTTGATTGCGGGTGGTGATGCGGCTATTAGAAAGTCCATAGAATTCGCAGAAGATGACATAGACTTATGCTGGAAAGACCTGTCTGAATATGGCATAAATGATGGTGACTTCGTGGTAGGCATAGCGGCCTCTGGCACCACACCATACGTCGTGAATGGTCTTAAAGAGTGCAGAGCGAATGGAATAAAAACTGGATGCATCACCTGCAATGAGGGCTCTCCCATGGCTACACATGCTGACTATCCGATAGAGGTGGTCGTAGGCCCAGAATTCCTCACAGGAAGCACCCGTATGAAATCTGGTACAGCACAAAAGCTGGTCTTGAACATGATAACTACAAGCGTCATGATAAAACTAGGTCGTGTCGTAGACAATAAAATGGTGGACATGCAACTCTCCAATAACAAATTAGTCGATAGAGCTACAAAGATGATATTGAGCAAGTATGATATCGCCTATGACGAAGCAAAAGAGATATTACTAAAAGAAGGCAGTGTAAGAAATGCCTTAAAGGCCATAGAAGAAAGATCATGAAGTGGAATAATTGTTATAGCGGAAAACGGACTGGAGACCAGAAAAAGAATCATAGCACCAGGACAGTCTATCAAAGAGATTTTGATCGTTTGATATTCTCTTCTGCATTCAGAAGGTTGCAAGATAAGACGCAGGTATTCCCTTTACCCGGTAGTGCATTTGTTCATAACAGGCTGACGCACTCCCTAGAGGTTGCAAGTGTAGGTAGGTCACTTGGCAAGTTAGTCGGTGATCACCTAGCTGATCATGACATAGCTCCTGATGATGATGACTCACAGAATTTTTATAGAAACGAACTACAGAGTGTCATCGGCTCTGCTTGTATAGCTCATGATGTAGGGAACCCAGCATTTGGGCATTCTGGAGAAGAAGCAATCTCTAGATACTTCATAACTAACGAGGCGACCAAAATTAACAATAAAAAATTGCGTTCTTTCTTCTCTAAAAAAGAATGGCTAGACCTTACCACCTTTGAAGGAAATGCAAATGCACTAAGAATACTCACCCACCAGTTCGAAGGCAAATTAGAAGGGGGGCTCAGACTAAGCTATTCTACACTGGCATCTATTCTAAAATATCCTTGTGAAGTCAGTGCAAAGGATAATAAATACAAACACAGGAAAAAATTTGGATTCTTCCAGTCGGAGAAAAAAATATTCTTAGATATTGCGAAGGAAGTGGGTATGATCAAAGAATCCATTAATGGCAAGATCAGCTACAAGAGACACCCATTCGTATATCTAGTGGAAGCTGCAGATGACATTTGCTATCGCATCATCGACATGGAAGATGCGCATCGTCTAGGTATACTCTCTACAGAAATAGTCAGCAGTGCGTACTTAAAAATAATAAGCTCTCTCAAGCGCAAAGAGGATAATCTCTCTGAGATAAGGCGTACGCTCAAATTGATAACAGATGAAAATAATGCTATTGAATATCTAAGAGCAAAAAGTATTAACTCTTTGATCATGGAAGCGCGAGACGTATTTATAAAACACAAAAAAGCGATTCTCAAAGGTAAGTTCAATGATACACTCATAGATAATGTAGAGCAAAGGTGCGGAGCACTCAAAGAGGTCAACGATCTATCGGTAGAGAAGATCTATAATCATCGCTCCGTGATAGAAGTTGAGATATCGGGTTACAAGATCATGTCGGAGTTATTATCCACCTTCGTCCCAGGGCTCCTCAGAACAAAGCCCAACGACATGGAAGAGAAAGCCTTGAGATTACTCCCAAAGCAGTTTCGAGTTACTGCAAATGTATCTGCCTATCAAAAAGCAATGTCCATAATCGATTATGTATCTGGCATGACCGATACTTTTGCAATAGAACTATATCGTAAATGCATGGGAATAGAGATCGCTAAGCATAGGTAAGCGATAGGCAACACTTTTTATGATCTATAAGAATTTTCGTAAATTATAAATCGTGAAAAGTTGCTATAACATCACAAGGATTTACATAAGGCTTATCACTTCAGAGACGAAATAACCATAGGCCATGGAGATTCCATACAACTAGAACCGGCTATCATATCTTCAGAACAGTCCTCATCAGATAACATAAAAAAGCAAAAAAAAAGCCCGGCTATTGCCAGGCTTTTTCGTGTGGTTGTGTGGATTGACTAAATTTATTTTTGAACTAATATTGTATGTGTTTCTCTTTGATCATTGGATTGGATAACCATGTGATATGTACCAGCACTGTAGTCTTCTGTTACTATCGTTGCATCATTTACAAATGTTGTTTTAGTCATGATCTGCCCTGTCGCATTATATACAGCTATTGATTTTTCACTTTGGTCCTTAACTGTAGTATTGATATTTACATAATCAATTGCTGGATTAGGAAAGATATTTATGTCAACCAATGTGTTAGCTTTTTTGGTATCAAATTTCACTGATCTTACCTCCGATACTTCTTCAGAACCATCAGTATCTACTGACCTCAATCTGTAATAAGCAGTTCCTTCATTCTCTGCATCATCCATGAATCTGTAGTCTTGTGCCTCAAATGCATTGTTAGCTTCTACAAAGCCGATATATTCAAATGTCTTCCCATCCAAACTTCTCTCTACTTCGTATCCTTCTAGATTTATCTCCTTCTCTGCAGACCAAATCAGTGCTACTTCATTTTCTTTCTTCTCTGCTTCAAAAGAAGTTAGCTCAACTGGAAGTATGCTTCCTACCACCTGAGAATTATTCATTAGTATTTTTTCGAATGCAAAGTATGTAGGAGCATTGAATCTGCTATGATTGTGAAATCCTGCCCATGTCAACACGCCATGTGCTGTGTAATCATCCTCGTTATCAGTAGTGAAGATAGGGCTTCCACTCTCTCCGCCTGCTCCTACTAAGTGATTTTTAACTCCGATATATTCTGGCACTACATAATCAACTACGCCGTAAGAAACATGAAGTTCTTTTCCATTATAATCTGTTTTATTAAGTGGCGTACTATATGCAGGGTAGCTCATTTTATGCATTACCTCACCATCTATCTTAGCAGCATCTGCTTCGAATCCTATAGACATCCATCCTGAGAATAATCCTATTGGATGCTCTAGTTCATATAGTGCAAGATCTTCTCCATTTCCTATGTTCCAATCTTTTAAGAAGTAAATTCTTTTAACCTTAGCTCTTAATGTTTGACTTGGGTCTAGTGCTTCGTCATATCCGGCTATTGCATCTAGTTCACTTACTAGTACAGTATTTTCGTATGCGTCAAGTGTGCAGTGTGCAGATGAAAGAACGAAATTTTCTGATACCATTACTCCAGTACATTGGTGTCTGTCATCTCTACTTGGGATTACTAATTTTACACTAGATGAAAACGGGTAAGCCATTTTTTCGAATAGTTCTGCAACTGGCGTCTGGTATGTAAAGTTTGTTTTTTCTACTAGGTTTTCTTCTGGCACATTTAAATCCAATGAAACAGAACTTTTAACTCCTACATAGTTATCAGTCTTAGCATTCACCGTCTTACCATCAAATGAAAAAGACTTTAAAGTATCAAGGGTTTTAGTTTCGAAATCGTATACCATGATCTCTGGTGTAAGCTGAGCAGTTAAGTTTTCTGCTGTAAGAACTAGGCATAGAAAGCCTATTATAAAAGTTAATTTATTACACATAACACACCCTTTAGTTTATTGAAATTATCTAATCGACTACCTTAGTTACTCAGTCAATTAAATTTTTTTTGTCAAGCGTTTTGAAAACTGTTCTGCTTACACACCCCTGTGATCGCAAAACATACTTGATAATTTTTAGTTTTTATTTTGGTCCCTTTGGACATTAAGAAGAACCAAGAAAACAGCACCCCCCTTTCTCGAAATGTAAGCTACTATTCGTAAGTGACCTGAGCGCTATTTTTTGTAGTGCCGATGTAGTAGCACGTAGAATGCATGTAGAATTGCTTGTAGTGTCGATGTAGAACTAGGTAGAATGCTAGTAGGGTTCAAAAAGTTAACCAGCTTACATATACGATCAGATCATTTACTCTTCACAAAGCTTTTAGTAGCAACTAGCCCTTTTTTCGATATCATTTTGAGATGATATAGGCCTTCAGGCAATTCTGCTACGTCTATCCTAGTACGGTCATAGTCAGTATTAATGACTTGAATCAAACGACCACTAATATCAAATATTCCAATACTATTGATATCCACATCTGCAGCATTCACTTCGATATTGATATAGTCATTACTTGGATTAGGATATACTACTACTTCTGAATCTTCTAATAGTTCACTTGTATTAGTAAGAACTGCCTCTCTGACTATATGCTGAAATGCATTAAATCGCTCTGCATTGAATCGGCTATGATTATAATATCCTACCCATGTCAAAACACCGTAGCTAGTATATATATCTTCGTTATTGATATAAAGAATAGAACTGCCACTCTCTCCTCCTGCGCCTTTTATATGGCCGATTACTCCCAAAAAATCATCCGCTACATAATCTATCGCACCATAACTATAGTACAGTGTATCCCCATTAAAAGGATACTGATTATATGGCGTACGATACGTAGGATAGCTGAACTTATGAAAATTCTTGCCAGAGAAATACTCGTCATCATCATTATATCCAAAGGATACCCACCCTGTGTAGTATCCTATAGGTTCATCTAACTCTAGAAGCGCTTGATCGTCCCCTTCTCCAATATTCCATTCGTCAAGGAAGTAAACATCAGAAACCTGTGCTTTGATATGGTCAGTCGTATCCATACTCACATCATAGCCCGCGACTGCGATAAGATCCTCCACTACTACCTCTACAGTATATGGCTTCAGCACACAATGAGCTGACGTCAGTACATGCCTAGGACCTACCATAGTACCTGTGCATTGATCTCTAAGATCATTACCGCTGACCTTAAATAATTTAATCGTGGTACTTACTGGATAATTGACCATCGAGTATTGGTCTTTAGCAACTAGTGGACTTGTGAATTGAGTGCCCTCGGATAAATTTTCTGTAGGCATATCCATAGGTACTGAGGAAGGATACATCTCGCCCAGATCAAAATTGGTCCTATCACTAGTCATCTTAATATCAAAGCTGACTCCTGCTATGGTATCAAAATTTTTAGATTCAAAATTGTACTTAATGATATCTCTAGTAACATCCCTCTGAAGGTCTTGAGATACCAAAAGAATAGAACAATTGAGCATAAATGCTACAATCGACAATAGTTTGATTATAGGCACGCCTACGAGTTTATCTAACTACGAATCGATTTGCAGTTTCAGATTCGCAACTAAAAAGTTTGCAATTTCATTCTTAATCCACTTAATGAAATGGGTCATCCATTCCTTGTGGAATCGCTAAGATAGCATGGAAAAGAAGATTATATAAGGATTTTTCTTAATATTTAAGAAATGGACTTATGAAGACAATTCGATTGTTGTCAGTGATGTGGAGAAAATGGGTGCCTTTCGGCAAATTATTGATGTTAATATGAGTTTCTAAGCCATCTAAACTTCCTTGATACAGCCTATGTCCTTGTACATCATAGATGTTTACCATAGCACTCTGGGGCAGTTTTTGGTCTATTTCTAGATGTATCTCATGACTAGCTGGGTTCGGATATAGATTTATATTCACCCCAACTGACACTTCAGTGGTAGGTGTCGAGACATCTGATTTCAATACATCGGTGAAGGCATAGTATCTTTCTTTATTAAATCTACTATGGCTGTAATTTCCTAGCCAGGTTAGGACACCATAGGCAACACACCGCTCACTTTCTATATGATCAAAGATGGCACTTCCGCTCTCCCCACCTACTCCGCTTATATGACCTACGATACCAAGAAAATTATCATTGACAAAGTCTATATCCCCGTGACTGTAGAATAGTGTATCTCCGTTATAAGGATAATCGTTAAACGGTGTATTGTAAGCAGGATATGATAACTTATGTAAGTGGCGGTCGATGAAAAAATCATCATCCTCATTATATCCGATCGACATCCACCCCGAGATAGTTCCTATATTTTCTTCTAATTCGAGTAAGGCCATATCCTCTCCATATGAAATATTCCATCCTTCTAGAAAGTACATTTTGGCAACCCTAGATGAGTAGGTGCGCTCGATATCTATACTAACATCATAATAAATAGTGGCTTCTACTTCTGTTGTATTGACATTGGTAGTGTATGCTTCTAAGACACAATGCGCAGACGAAAGAACATGACGGTCGCTGACCATCACTCCACTACAGAGATCCCGTCGACCTCCATTACTAGTACTAAATAACTTGACGGCTGAGGATACTGGGTAATTATTCAAATCAAAAATATCTGAAGCGACCTGTGGCTTACTGAATTTTGTACTTGGGACCAGGTCAAGAGAATCAGCTTCTACATATTGTGGCAACTCAGCAAACTGATCTTTGGATTCTATCGAGGTATTAGGTGTAGAGTCAAAAATTTTAATCGATATGATCTCGACTGCATCTAGCGTATCAAAAACCCCAGTTGCAAAATCATAAGAAATTATACGTTTAGCATACTCTTGCGAATTGGCATCAGCACAATATAGCAGACACGACAAGATCAATAAGATTACTCTCGTTACTAACAATTCTAAGGTGTAAAAGGTGTACTACCATTTAAGATCGAGAATACCGTTTATATTTCAATATAAATTATCAATCTCTGCGTTGAAAATACCTGCCTGATTCCGTCAGGCAAACTCGCCATAGCTACGGCTATGACTTCATTTCTCGCATTGACCTTACAAATTTCTATTTGAAATCTTCTACGGTAACTTCTAGCTTAAAAGGTATAAGGAGTAGGTTATCCTCCTATAAAGTCCAATATTAACTTAGATATCTCGGACTTTTTTTCAAAAGGAACCAAATGTCCCGCATCTTCTATTTCTTTGAAAGTGAAGGACTTTAGGGATGATTTCATATACTCCCAGCTCTTGTCTGTAAGTACGTTCGAAGTTACTCCACGGACGACCAAAACAGGTATTTTAAGTGACTTCAGAGCCTTCCACGGGTTAGCAGAATTCATATATACCTGCGCTTCCCATTCTTTGCTATAGCTCAGCGTTACGCCTCCTTCTGGATGATTCTTAGTGCCGAACTCTATATAATCCTTAAACACATTTTCAGGTATATCCTTGAATACCCTCTTTGGTCTCAGCGCTTCGTAGGCTGCTTCTTTGGACATCCATCTGTCTTTCCGCTTAAGCGCAATCTTAGCAGGAGGGATCATCTTTTGACGTATTGCTTTGGGAAGAAATCTTGACAAGTAGTACTTGGGCAATAGGATAACAGGCTCCAGTAATACCAACTTGGTAAAAAGATCAGGGCGCTTTGCCATGGCGAGCACACTTGCGATTCCACCCATGGAGTGGCCTATTCCTATGATATTCTTATACTCTTCTTGATCAAGGTATTGGATGAGGTCATCTCCTAAAAGCTTCCAAGATCTTAACTTGCTATGATCGTCACTCCAAAATGGCCTGAACAATTTTGCATTAACACTATAGCCTGGCGTAAGTGTAGACATCAGATCTCGATACACCATTGGGTGAAACCCGTTGGCGTGAGCCATGTGTACAGTTTCGCCATCTCCTCCTAGATCAATACTCGGTATATGCATACCGCTAATGTAAGAAGCTATTTATACTTTATCAGCTTAGATTCTACTAAGGTGCTTTCGCTATTCCCTGCTCCGTAGATATTGATGAATAAGATTGCATCCGCTCCTTTTGCTCCTGCTTTTTCGATCATCCGCGTTTTGACGTTTTCCGTAGACTTGTTGAGCGACTGTTGCGTATCTGCTGTGAGTATTCCCATCACTTTGAAGTCTTTTTCTATATCTCCGATATCGTAGTAGACATCTACCTTCCCAGTATTAGTATCATAGGAATCTCCCAGATATTGAAACTTAGGAGAGCAAGAAAGAACGGTCATTAGTAGAAATAGACTTAGATATCTCATGGTAATAAAGTTTGTCGATGCGAAAATTAGATATTAATAATCGATAAATTACTAAAGGTAATGTTAAGCTTGAGTGGGAACTAAAAAACTATGTTGATAAGTGGAGATAAAAAGAAAGGAAGTAGAATCGATTTTAGTTCAATTTTGTTTTGTGCGAATGCTAAAAATCACTCTTCTGATATTCTATTATTTGTTCTTTTTTGCTAAAAATAAAAGGACCGAAGATTCAAACCAAATAATAAAACTCCTAATTGAAGGTAGTATCCGTATTCCATCCCTCTCTTGCTTGCTGTTCCGCAATCCGAATTTGTTCTGCTTCCCAGGCACGTTGAGCTTTTGTCTTGTCGAAAGTATCTCTAGGCAAATAAAATTGCTCTTGCTCTTCAGAATCTTCTAGCATACGCTTATCGACTTCTCCATCTTCCTCCACTCCTTTGAAAATAGCAGAGACTATAATACCCGCAATCGCTCCCAGCAAATGACTCTCCCATGATATCCCTTCTTGATTAGGCATGATGCCTAGGAAGTATCCTTGGTACAGAAACAAGACTACTAAAGCCAAAACAATGGACCTACCATTCCTCCTAAACAAACCACTCCAAAAAACAAAGGATACCATCCCATAAGCCACTCCACTAGCGCCTATATGATATACCTCCCTACCAAATAACCAGACACTAAATCCAGTAAGCAAATAAATAAGTACAATACTAGGCACCGATATCTTACGATAGAAATAAACGATCATGAAAGTCAAAAAGAATACTGGAAAGGAATTAGAAAATAGATGTTGGAAATCCCCATGTATGAATGGAGACAGAAAAATACCTTTTAGTCCGTCGAGCGCTCGCGGAAAGATTCCATACTGCCCAAGATTAAGTTTCCAAATGACCTTAGCAAGGTGAATTGCCCAAAGTATAACTACTAGTAAAATAGGAACCCTTAGTGATCTAAGTAGATGTATAGCTTCCTTTTCTAGTTTCATTTTTAAAATTTCTTAGCTATACCGTCTACGAAGCAACTGTATAAACTTATCTGCCTTCTTGACTTTAGGTTCGCTTGCCCAATCTAGATCAGAAGCTACGCCACCGATAAGATAATTCTTAGCCTCAGTGTAATTTGAAAAGCTATTCAACTTTAGAACTGTTTTGCTAAACAACTCTTGATCGCCATGGAATAATTCGTTGATCGTCAGTACTTTTTCATTGATACCCATAGAACGATTGATATCTGTTATGGGTAATTTATTGAGCTTGTCTGAAAGTTCGTTGACATGCTTATCTGCGAATAGCTCTGCTAGAGGTGCGCTCACTCCTACGTGGACCGGCTCAACAGGCTCTGGCACGTGTACATCTGCAGGACTTGGAGGACTTTGCATCACAGGCTCCTGTACCACTACTCGCTCCACTCTGGGAGCAGTCACGATCGGTGCTGCCGCTGCGACTTGCTTAGGTACTTCATAGACCTGACTGTTACCATTAGAAGAAGCAGTGATGGTTTCAGCAACCGCCTTCTTAAGTAAAGTTGGTTCTGCAGCAACTGCATCTACTTCTATGACCTGCTCGTACAACTCTTTGAGATAACTCAGGAGAAGATCCTTCTCTATACCCGATGGGTCCTGACCACTATCTCTTAAAGTATTATGAAGTCCTTTAAACTTCTTTAGCAACTTTGAAGTCCTGCTATAATCCATTTTATTCTTTGTAATTACCTCTTATAAACACTCTAAGGGGTCATAATATTGAATAAGAGAGATAAATATTACATTCTAAAGCCTAATTGACAGCATATCCGTAGGGCAGTTTTTTATGTAGTGTTTTTTAAATATTTTGTGCCTCTCAATCATAACAAATATGTTCTTAGAGCCGAGTTTTAGAGGTCAGCGTAGTGGGTGGATAGAAGTGATCTGTGGTTCTATGTTCTCAGGTAAGACAGAAGAGCTCATCCGACGACTGAGGAGAGCCAAAATAGCCAATCAAAGTGTAGAGATCTTTAAACCTAAGAAAGACATAAGGTATAGCGATAAGAATGTGGTGTCTCATGATGAGAATTTCATACAGTCCATACCTGTAGAAAATAGTGCCGACATCCTAGAATTGGCCAAGGATATCTCCGTCGTAGGTATAGATGAAGCACAATTTTTTGATAGCGATCTACCCAAGGTATGCGAAAAGCTAGCACTTAAGGGTACTAGAGTCATCGTTGCTGGCCTGGATATGGATTTTCAAGGTAATCCCTTTGGGTCTATCCCTCAGTTACTGGCAATTGCAGAATACCTGACCAAGGTCCACGCCATATGTCCTCACTGCGGCAGTCTAGCGACCCACTCTTATCGACTGACATCAGAGACCGACCAGGTGGTGCTAGGTGAAAATGATAAGTATGAACCCCGTTGTCGAATTTGCTATACGATGGGTAATATTCTTGATCTCAAGCTCAATTGAGTAAGCACTAACTTTTCGCCTGTTTTGTCAACAAAATCAATACATTTGTGCTTTTTATGGAATAAATTTTCATAGAAGTAATTTAATAATGTTTGTTAAAATGAGTTGTAAGTGCTTGGTTATCAAACTGAGGTTCTTTTGGAGATTCGTAGCCGTAGCTACGGGTCGAAAAAAAGCAGATAGGTTGAGAATC